>VFQQ010000299.1_pt1 | contig 111826 bp, 95 predicted proteins | sample 3512341 | NCBI WGS metagenome assembly VFQQ01 (sample SAMN10412373, study PRJNA504923) | tailings metagenome | isolation source: Relicate 2 Philex TSF1 revegetated site | place: Philippines: Tuba, Benguet | collected 2017-08-29 | reverse complement strand
GTACGGTGGTGTGAGAGGACAGGTAGGGAAATAATCCCTACCTTCCTACTCGATTCCCCTTTTTGGTGTGAGAAAAGGTCTTACTTATTTCTTACCAAAAACACTGAAATGGACGTAACGCTTCGGATTGGCCTTCAAATCAATCACCAAAGAATCAAGATCGGCTGCCGATTTGTTGAGATTCTGGTAAAGGGCTTTGTCATTAAGCAGCAAACCAATACTGCCTTCGCCGGTGTTGATTTTCCGCATGATTTCGGTCGTTTGTTCCAAGGAGGCATGTGCCTGAGCCAGCGTTTGGGTAAGATTGGCTTTGGCCAAACTATCGGTAATGGCGTGCACATTGGCCATAGCGGCCGACAAAGTTTCGTTATTGGCCTTCAGATTACTGCTAATGGAGGCGATGTCTCTCAATATTTTGTTGAGCTGACTATTCTTATCAGATAGTAGTACATTCAAGCTCTCGGTAGTTTGTTCCAAATTGTTCACAGTACCCCTAATTTTCTGAGGTTCTATTGACATGCGCAACGAATCAATAAGTTGGTTCAAGCTGCTAACCAAGGGACTGAACTCATCGCCAAACTTATCTAAAAGTCCGGGCGAAACCACCCCAATGAGTGTGTCGTTTTTAGTATGGTAGGCGCTCGATGTTTGTGTGGCTAATACAATTTCTAAAGCACGGGTGTTAAATAGGTCGGTGCTAATGAGCCTCACTTCGCTTCCTTTGGGCAGTTTTACTTTGTCGTTCACGTAGAATTGCACCATTACACCCCCCAAATCGTTTCTGAATTGAATTTTTCTAACCGATCCAACTTTGATTCCTTTGTGCATGACCGCTGCCGACGACTGTAAACCCAAGGCATCATGGTAAGAGACATAATAATTGGTGGTTGTGGTGAACAGTTCTTCGCCTTTCAAGAAGTTATAGCCTAACAATAAAATGGCTATGGTAATGGTGGCAAAAGCACCTACCAGGGTTTCGTTTGATACTTTGAATTTGTTCACGGTGTTTATTTGCCTTCTTTGTCTATTTCTGCTTTGTAGGCAGCAAATGCGTTGTAAATCGATTCGGTCAGCTTCTGTTGACCTTCGGCCGAAGTTAGGTAATTTTCTTCGTTTGGATTGGTTAGAAATCCGGCTTCAATCAAAACTGCAGGCATGGTGGTACGGTAAAGCACCAAAAATCCAGCTTGTTTTACACCCCTGCTGCTTCTTCCTGCATGCTTCACAAAATTATGCTCTACTTTTTCGGCAAATCGAATGCTCTGGTTGCGGTAAGCCGATTGGAACAGTTCGAATATGATATGGGTAGTTGGGTCTTTTGGGTCGAAACCATCGTAGTTAGCGGTATAATCGCTTTCTAACAGCACCGATGCATTTTCACGCTTTGATACTTCGAGGTTGGCACCCGTTACGTGAAGTCCCTGAGTATAAGTTTCTGTACCAAAAGCAGTAGGCTTGGCGCTATTGAGGTGAATGCTGATGAATAAATCGGCATTCGCTTTGTTAGCTACAGATGCTCTTTGGTGCAATTCTAAAAAGCGGTCGTCTTTTCTTGTGAAAATCACTTTCACATCTTTGTGTTTCGCCTCAATTTGTTTTCCTACGGCCATGGCTAACTCAAGCGCAACATCCTTTTCTTTGGCCTTTTTGCCCAAGCAACCTGAATCATGTCCGCCATGCCCGGCATCAATCACAACGGTACGAATTTTGTACGCACGGAGCCCTGCTGGGTTAATGTTTACCAGCATTAAAATGCCAATCAGTAGGACAATGACTTTGGATTTATTCACTTTGATTCAGTTTACGTACTTTTGGGCAGCTTATTATCAGCAAATTTAACGACCATTTGGGCTTTTTCACTTTGAAGGTGTTGCGCGTTTTCCTCATTGCCGTGTTTATTTTCCACTTTGCTGGACAATCGACCGCGCAGGAGCTTTCAAAAAACATACCAGACAGCCTCAAGTCATCGGTAAGTGACACTAACAAACTCCTTCCCAAAGTCGATTCCACAGTCATTTCGCCCAGTGCCGACACTTCTGCCACAGATAGTGTCATGTCAAGGCCTAAGAAAAAAGGAGCCCTCGATGCCGAGGTGAAATACCAGGCAGAAGACTCCATTGTTTTCAACCTGAGAGAAAAGGGTGCCAAATTGTATGGCAGTGCAACGGTCGATTACGAAAAAATCAATCTCAAAGCGGCTACCATTGAGCAAAATTGGGTAACCAATGAGGTAATTGCCCTGCCAGTAACCGACAGTTTGGGGAATTTGCAGGGCAAACCGAAGTTTAAAGACGGTGACCAAGAATTCGAATCGCGCAAAATGATTTACAATTTCAAAAGCAAAAAGGCGCGCATTTCACAAATGGTTACCAACGAGGGCGAATCTTATCTGATAGGGCAGGAAGTAAAGCTGAATCCCGACCAATCAGTTTATATCAAGAATACCAAATACACCACCTGCAGTCATACCGACCATCCACATTTTTACCTCAATTTGTACAAGGCCAAAATTATTCCGAACAAAAGTGTGGTGAGTGGACCCGCGAATATGGTGGTAGAGGGTATTCCGGTTCCTTTGGGTTTGCCATTCGCCATTATTCCTACACAACGCGGTCAGCGCTCGGGAATATTGCCTCCCGAATATGGCCGCTCGCCCGAACTGGGGTTTTTCTTACGCAATTTTGGTTACTACTTCGCCATAAACGACTATGTTGATTTAGCAATTCGTGCCGATGTGTATTCGTGGGGAAGTTTCCGGTTAAATCCGGCAACCCAGTACGTTAAAAAATACAAGTACAGCGGACGGGTAAGTTTTTCATACAGTAACCAGCAACGCGGCGATCGTTTTGCCGAAGGTGATTTTGTTCGTAATCGCGATTTTGCAATTAACTGGCAACACCAGCAAGACCCCAAGGCCAATCCCTATGGCCGATTTACAGCCAGCGTTGACGCCATGACCGGCAATTTCTTGAGAAACAACACCTTTGCCAGTAACCAGGTATTGCGAAACCAATTGAGTTCATCAATCAGTTACAACCGCAATTTTGCGGGTAAACCCTACCGATTGAGTTTGGCAGCACGGCATACCCAAAACACCCAAACCCGACAAATTCAACTGGCCTTGCCCGAGGGTTCATTCAACGTAAATCGATTAGAGCCCTTCAAGCGAAAATCGATGGTAGGAGAGGAGCGCTGGTATGAAAAAATTGGTTTCACATATCGAACCAATTTTAGAAACAACATCAGCGACTTTGATAGTAGTTTGTTTGTTGGCAATTTTTTAAACAAAATGGATGCGGGTTTTCAGCACGATTTACCCATCAGCACCTCTGCTTTCGTTATTGCTAAGTATTTTCAACTAACTCCAGCTTTTAATTATTCTGAACGTTGGTCGTTTCGTTCACTCGACCGCTTCTATGACCGCGATTCTAACCGGGTGATAACCGATACTGTAAGTGGCTTCTTCAGAAACTACGATTATAGTTTCAATTTGAGCTTGAATACGCGACTATACGGGTTAAAGCAATTCAGAAACGGCAAATTAGCAGCAATTAGGCACGTGGTAAACCCGCGGATTGGTTTTAATCTCCGTCCCGATTTTGCCGCACCGAACTTTGGTTTTTTTCAGGAGGTGCAAACCGATTCTTTGGGAAATACGCAATTCTTCAATCGATTTGAACGATTTGGCTTTGGCGGTCCGGGCGGTGGCAGACAAGGCGCCCTTAATCTAAACGTCGACAATAACCTGGAGGCCAAAATCAGGCAAAGAACCGATACGGGCATTGTCATGAAAAAAATCAAAATTTTCGATTCATTCAATTTTGGAGCTGCATACAACTTCGCCGCCGATAGCTTAAAGCTCTCCCCAATCATTTTTAGTGGCCGAACTACTTTCACCAATAATTTTTCTTTGCTATTTGGAGGCAGTTTAGATCCTTATGCGCGCGCTGAAAACGGACAGCGGGTAAATCAATGGCTGATTGATGCCAATGGGAAGCTGGCTTCGCTCACCAATGCCAACTTGGCTTTCAGTGGCACCATCAGACCCAAATCAAAAGAAGGCAACAATGCGCAACGACAACCGGGTGGCAATCTTGGAAATGTGCCCATGCCACCCCCGGCCGATGAAAACGAAGCCCGTGAGCAAGATTATTTGCGCCGACAATCGTGGAACCAATTCATAGATTGGACCGTGCCTTTTTCGTTAAACTTCAATTATACGCTCAACTACAATCGTTCGTTTGTGGAGGGTACACCTAGCACCATTGGTCAAGCAGTGTTGTTTAGCGGTGATGTTAGCCTTACTCCCAAATGGAAGATAGGCTACAATTCGGGTTACGACATCACCAATAAGCGAATGGCCATTACGGTCATCAATCTTTATCGCGATTTGCATTGTTGGGAAATGAGCTTTAACATGGTACCCTTTGGCCAGTTACGTTCTTACACCTTCACCATCAATGCCAAAGCGCGCATGTTGCAAGAGTTAAAGCTCACACGCCGCCGCGACTGGTTCGACCTCCAGCGCTTGCAATAAAAAAGCCCGATACTGTAAAGAATCGGGCTCCATGTGAATATTGATTTTTTTTAGATCGGGCGATTCATGTCCCACTGCTCCAAATAGTCGGCCATGCGACGTACAAACATTCCACCCAGGGCACCATCTACCACGCGGTGGTCGTATGAATGCGACAAGAACATCATGCTGCGGATGCCGATTAAATCGCCGGCTTCGGTTTCAATAACCGCCGGCTTTTTGCGAATTGCGCCAACGGCCATGATGGCTACTTGTGGTTGCGGAATAATAGGTGTGCCCATTACGTTGCCAAAACTTCCCACGTTTGAAATGGTATAAGTGCCACCTTGAATTTCATCGGGCTTCAACTTGTTGTTTCTGGCCCTATTGGCCAGGTCGTTCACACGCTTGGCCAAACCAGCTAAATTAAATTGATCGGCATTGTGAATAACCGGTACAATCAAGTTGCCACTGGGCAAGGCTGTTGCCATGCCAATGTTGATGTCTTTTTTAACAATCAAATTATTCCCATCAACCGAAACATTGATCATTGGGAAATCTTGGATGGCTTTTACTGCAGCTTCGATGAAAATGGGGGTGAAGGTGAGTTTTTCACCATAGCGCTTTTCAAATTCCTTTTTCACTTTGTCGCGCCACATCACCACATTGGTCATATCGGCTTCCACGAATGAGGTAACGTGCGCCGAAATACGCTTCGATGCCACCATGTTTTCCGCAATCATGCGGCGCATGCGGTCCATTTCAATGATTTCTACATTGCCAGATGGTACAGCGCTTGGCGCTTTTACTACGGCAGGGGCACTTTCTACTGCAGGTGTTGCAGCTGGTGCAACAGGTGCAGACACTGGTGCTGGCTCGGCAGGAGCTGCGGCTGGGCTGATTTTACCTGCTTTTTTATCGGCAACGTACTGAAGAATGTCTTTTTTGGTAACCCTTCCTTCACTTCCGGTGCCTGCGATGGCTTCGAGCTCTTGCATGCCAATACCTTCTTGAGAAGCGATATTCAATACCAAGGGTGAATAAAAACGACCTGCGGTGGGCTCTACCTGGGTGGTCACTGCGGCCACCAAATTGGCAGTTTCAGCAGGCATGCTGGCTACTACTGGAGCAGCAGCAGCTACGGTTGCTGGTGCAGCGCCTGACGATGATACAGCACCTTCGGTTTCAATTACCGCTAATACGCCACCTACCGGAACAACGTCTCCTTCATTGAACAAAAGCTCGCCCAAAATGCCAGCCACTGGCGAAGGAACTTCAGAATCTACCTTGTCGGTAGCAATTTCCAATACTGCTTCGTCTAACGATATGCTGTCGCCAGGCTTTTTTAGCCATTTCAAAATGGTAGCTTCCATGATGCTTTCACCCATTTTGGGCATGAGCAACTCAACTTTTGCCATAGAACTCGATTTAAAGATGTGCAAAGGTAGGGTTTTGGCCGTGAAAGGTCAATTCACCACCAGCATTTTCCAAAGCATATACAAAGCGGTCATGCTGGCACGTTCGATGTTCAAGCTGCGCTCGTTGCCAAAATTATAAGTCTTTACAACTGACTGTTGAGGGCCAGCCACCGCAATACACACCATGCCAACTGGTTTCGTTTCTGTTCCACCCGATGGTCCGGCAATGCCACTTACTGCCACAGCGTAATCAACTTGCATCCTATTTTGCAGCCCTTTGGCCATGGCCAGTGCCACTTCTTCGCTTACAGCACCATGCTCCTCAATGAGCATTGGGGCAACACCAAGCTGATGCGTCTTTACTTCATTGGCATAACTAACTACACTGCCTTTAAAATAGGCGCTGGCTCCGGCTATTCGGGTAATTAAACTGGCGATGGTACCGCCCGTACAACTTTCTGCTGTGCCTATACTTGCTTGGAGCTCGATGAGCTTTTGTCCAATGGCCGTTTCGAGCGGAAGTTCATCGTAACCATATACATGGTGACCCAGCAGTAACTTGATTTTTTCTTCAAAATGGGCGATTTCGGCTTGTAGGCTTTCTTTATTGTTTCCTTTACCCGATAGGCGCAAGCGAACGATACCCGGACGCGGTAGGTATGCCAATTTGATGTGTGCTGGCAGAGCTTCTTCTACCTGGGCAATGGTTGCGGCAATGTGAGACTCTACCATGCCGCAGGTCATTAAAGTACGATGAACAATCACTGGAAGGGCTACATCGCGCTGCAAAAGAGGTAGGAGGCCATTGCTAACGATGTATTTCATTTCGTAAGGTACCCCTGGCATGCTCAAAATCCATTGCGCGTTGGTACGCCAGAGCATTCCTTGCGCAGTGCCCAGCTCGTTTCTTAAAATTTCGCAGTTGTGGGGCAAATCGGCTTGTTGAGCGTTCATGCTACTCATCACCCGGCCACGTTGTTCGAACCATGCACGTAAACGCTGCAATACTTCTTCGTTGGTAACCAAAGTGCTACCGAAGTATTGGGCGAGGGTGTGTTTGGTGATGTCGTCTTTGGTAGGACCAAGCCCACCGGTGATGAGTATCAGCTCCGCTCGGCTTTTTGCCAAATCGAGGGCGTTAACAATGGCATCGGCTTGGTCGCTCACCGAACTGATTTGTACCACCTGTACGCCAATCTTGCTGAGTTCGCTTCCCAACCAAGCCGAATTGGTGTCTACAATTTGGCCTATAAGTATTTCATCGCCAATGGTAATGATTTCTGCTTTCATCGGAACTGGTATTAACGCTTTGCTTCTGTACAATTATCACTAAATTCGTTGTAATAAAACTCATATGTTGAGAACGTTACTTTGCTTGCTTGGTTTGGCTTTTACGCAATTACATGCCCAACCTGTTTTCAATAGAGCCGACATGCCGGTTGCGGGAGATACAGCCAGGGTGATGAACGCCAGTGCTCCCAGCAGCATTACCGCCCGATTAAATGTGGCCGGAGCACAAAAGCGGTGGGATTTCAGCGATTTGCAGCCCACTCAAAGTGAACTCGTTCATTTTAGAGGCGCTACCGAAACGCCCTATTTTTTCTTTATTCTGGCCAATGCCTTCGGAACGAAAGTAGCCGATTCTATCAACTTGATTTTGTTGAGCCTTCAGAATGTGTACGATTTTTACAACACTACCAACGCCCGCTACGCTGCGGTTGGCCGGGGTGTAACCGTACAAGGATTTCCCTTGCCAGCACAGTACACCGATGCCGATGAGGTGTACTTCTTACCCTTGCAATTTGGCCGCCGCGACACCAGTACCTTTGCCTACGGACTCAATATCCCCGGAACCGGAGGATACAACAGCAGGGGAGGTCGACTTACAGAAGTGGACGCCTGGGGAGAATTGGTCACACCCTTCGGTACCTACCAAACCCTGCGGGTAAAAAGCACCTTGCGCATTATTGATAGCATCAGTTTTAATGGCTTCAACTTGGCCTTGCCCGTGCGAACCGAGGTGGAGTACAAATGGCTGGCCAAAGGCGAAAAGGTTCCGGTGCTTCAAATTAGGGGCAATAGCTTGTTCGGCCTTTTTACACCTACTACTGTTCAATACCGCTACGATTTGCCCCGAATCGTGCCCCCGATTAATGTGCCTATCAATCCGGGTGAAGTAGTGTTGTACCCCAATCCTGCGCACGATTTAATCTTTATTGCCGTCAATTCGCTCGATCGGATTGATCATATTCAGGTATTTGATGAGTTTGGCAGAATGCTCTATGACCAAGCGGGTAGCAGGAGTTTTTTTGATGTTAGAGAATTAAATGCCGGCGTTTATCACATGCGATTGCAAGGCCAATATGGCACCTACTCTAAAAAATTTATAGTGACCAGCCGATAATGAAATACGTGGACAACTCGTGCATTTTCGTTGGTTGAATTCTGCCATTTTTGTGGTTTAGCACTTCAAAAAGGGTCATGCAACAATACCACGATTTAATGCGGCATGTGCTGTCGCATGGAACACGCAAGGAGGATAGAACAGGTACTGGTACCATAAGTGTGTTTGGTTACCAGATGCGATTCAATTTGCAAGAAGGCTTTCCTTTGGTTACCACCAAGAAGCTACACTTGCGTTCCATCATCCATGAGTTGTTGTGGTTTTTGAAAGGCGAAACCAATATCGCCTATTTGAAAGAAAATGGCGTTAGCATTTGGGACGAATGGGCAGATGAAGAGGGTAATTTGGGCCCTGTTTATGGTTACCAATGGCGCAGTTGGCCCACAGCAGATGGACGTTTTATTGACCAGATTTCGGACGTCATTGAAACCATCCAAAAAAATCCCGATTCACGCCGCATCATTGTTTCGGCCTGGAATGTAGGGGAAATCAAAAACATGGCGCTTCCGCCTTGTCACGCCTTTTTTCAGTTTTACGTGGCCGATGGAAAATTAAGTTGCCAGCTTTACCAACGTTCTGCCGACATCTTTTTGGGCGTGCCCTTCAACATTGCTTCTTATGCCTTGCTCACCATGATGGTGGCACAGGTGTGTGGCTTAGAGGCAGGCGACTTTGTACACACCTTTGGCGATGCACATTTGTACTTGAATCATCTAGAACAAGCCGAATTGCAGTTGAGCCGTGAATTCAGGCCTTTGCCCGAAATGAAAATCAATCCCAACGTAAAAGACATCTTTGGCTTCCGTTTCGAAGATTTTGAGTTGATCAATTACAATCCGCATCCGCATATCAAAGCTCCAGTAGCCGTTTAAACATATCTATGCTTTCTATACTAGTTGCTGCCGATGAGGCCAATGGCATTGGCAAAGACAACCAATTACTCTGGCATATTTCCGACGATCTGAAGAGATTCAAAGCCCTTACTTCGGGCCACAAAGTAATTATGGGCCGCAAAACCTATGAGAGCATCGGCAGACCCTTGCCCAATCGGACGAACATTGTCATATCGCGCCAAGAGCATTTGAACATAGCAGGCTGTACCGTGGTGCCTAACATAGAAGCCGCACTTGCGCTTACCTTGCCCGACGAAGAAGCTTTTGTAATTGGCGGCAGCGAGATTTACAAACAGCTTTTGCCCCGCTGTAAGCGTTTATACTTGACTCGCGTTTACCAGCGGTTTGAAGCCGATGCCTTTTTCCCTGAAATTGACGATAGCTGGCTCATAGAAAAAACCAGCCCGCGTTTCGAAACCGAAAGCGGGCTGCAATATCAATTTATTGATTTGTTCAGGAGCTAATTGTCAGGCTTAATAAGCACGTGCAAACAACACCCGCTGGCTCGAAGGTTTGCCGGTTAAAATGCAGCTTCCCGCTTCTTCGGCGTTGTTCAGCGGAATACAGCGGATGGTAGCCTTGGTTTTTTCCTTGATTTGTTGTTCGGTTTCGCCGGTTCCATCCCAATGGGCCGCAATGAAGCCACCTTTTTCGTCCAGCAAGCGCTCAAACTCCTCCCAACTATCGGCTTTGTGGGTCATATTGGTTCTAAAATCAAGTGCTTTTTGGTAGATGTTGGTTTGAATCTGTTCCAATAAATGTTTGATTTTAACCGCCAAGTCGGTGGTTTGAAGCGTTTCTTTTTCTTTGGTATCTCGACGTGCCACTTCAACCGTACCTTGTTCCAAATCACGCATGCCCAAGGCAATGCGTACTGGTATGCCTTTGAGCTCAGAGTCGGCAAATTTGTAGCCTGGACGGAATTTATCGTCGCTATCGAACTTCACCCGTATTCCCACTGATTCGAGTTCTTTTTTGATTTTTTCGCCGGCTTCACGCAAAACAGGAATGCTATCTTCGCCTTTGTAAATGGGCACAATGATGGCTTGTATAGGTGCCAGTTTTGGAGGCAACACCAATCCGTCATCATCGCTGTGGGCCATCACCAAAGCGCCCATCAAACGGGTTGAAACCCCCCATGAGGTAGCCCATACATAATTTCGTTGCCCATCAGGGCCTGCAAACTGCACATCAAAGGCTTTGGCAAAGTTTTGTCCCAAGAAGTGCGAGGTGCCCGCTTGTAGTGCTTTTCCGTCTTGCATCAATGCTTCAATGCAATAGGTATCAACCGCCCCGGCAAATCGCTCATTGGCTGTTTTCACACCTTTGATAACAGGTACGCCCATCCACTCTTCGGCAAATTGTGCATACACTTCCAGCATTTTGCGGGTTTCTTCCACAGCTTCATCGGCGGTAGCATGGGCAGTGTGGCCTTCCTGCCATAAAAATTCGGTAGTGCGCAGAAACAACCGTGTTCTCATCTCCCAGCGAACCACATTGGCCCATTGATTAATAAGCAAGGGCAAATCACGATAGCTCTGAATCCAATCTTTATAGGTGTTCCAAATAATGGTTTCGGAAGTAGGACGAACAATGAGCTCTTCTTCGAGTTTGGCTTCGGGGTCGACAATGATTTCGCCATTTTCTCCGTTTTTTAATCGGTAGTGCGTAACCACGGCGCATTCTTTGGCAAAGCCATCCACATGGCTAGCTTCTTTGCTAAAAAACGATTTGGGGATGAACAAGGGGAAATAAGCATTGCTATGCCCGGTATCTTTGAACATTTGATCCAGGGCATCGCGCATGCGCTCCCAAATAGCAAAGCCATATGGCTTGATGACCATGCAGCCTCTAACCGCTGAATAATCTGCCAAACCAGCCTTAATGACAAGGTCATTGTACCATTGTGAATAATCTTTTTCTCGGGGCGTAATCTCTTTTGCCATTTGTTTCTATACTTTGGAGCGAAAATTGACGTATATTTATGCGAATTGGTGAACAAAGATAGCCAATCCGATTGTTACCTATTAAGTAAGATTAAATTGATGGTTATGGTACGGTGGTTTGTATATGTGATTTTAGCAATTATGATGTCGTCATGCTCGTCTTCAAAGTGGGCAAAATGGTCGCAGCTAGCGCAAGACGACGATTTGTACTATGTATCAAGTGGTGAAGCGGCACGCACCGTAGATGTGCGCACCCAAGCACGTGCTGCTCAAGCCGAACCAGAAGATCCTTACGAAGCTTATTTGCAGGCTCGCAAGGGAAGAAACAGCGGCATTTCGCCCTACGACCCCAATGAAGCCGCATACGACCGTACCATGCGGCGCCATGCCGATCCGTTTTGGTCGAGCCCATCCATGGGCATGGGTTTTGGAATGGGCGGCTTCTTTAGTGGCCGCAATTATATGCTCTATAATCCTTATTTCCCACCTTTTTGGTCTATGCAGCCCGGCTTGTCGCTCGGATGGAATTCTTTCAATGGATTTAATGCTGGTGTAGGTTGGGGAATGCATAGTCCTTGGGGGTTCGGTGGCATGGATCCTTGGATGATGGGCATGTATGATCCTTGGATGATGGGCATGCACAATCCTTGGATGATGGGTATGTACAACCCTTGGATGGGCCCTGGTTGGGGAAATCCTTGGGGCTGGAACCAAGGCTGGCATCAGCCTGGTTGGGGAGGCGGTTGGCAAGGAAATCCCGGCAATGATCAATCGGGACGCCTAGCGACCGCACCGCCAAGAGGAGGTTCGAGGGTAGGAGGTAGCTTGCCACAGCAACCCAGTTTGTTTAATCCCAATCCGGGTCGGAACGGACAAGCAGGTGGTGCGGCCATGTCGGCGCCACGCAATGCTCCAGCCGACGACAGCAGGTTCCAATCGCGCACGGCCAATCCATCGCGCAGTGGTTCGGTGCGTGAAGTTCCGGCCAATCCGGGTCAACGTCCAACTACTGGCAGAACGGTGATCACTGAAAGCCGGCCCACTCAAGTGCCTCAAAGAAGCCGGTATGATGACAGTCCGAGCCGCCGCTCAAATCCCAATTTCAATTTTGAAGGTTCTCGCAATCCGGCTACTCCGTCGCGTAGCAGCGACTCCGACAGGGGTAGTTGGGGTAGTCCTTCACGTGGTGGAGGTTCCGATTCTTTCACACCTTCAAGGGGAGGCGGATCGCCATCAGGAGGTGGCAGGCCCTCAGGTGGTGGTAATCCCGGTCGTCCACGTTAATTTCGAACAATGAGAAACTTGGTTTTTGGACTGCTTTTGGCCAGCCCCAGCCTTCTTTTTGCCCAAAATGAGGTGGATTTGTTTCGATACAGTGCGGCGCGATTTCAGCCTACCGCCCGAGTTGCTGGCTTGGGAGGAGCCTTTGGCGCGCTGGGGGCCGATTTGGGTGCAGTGTCGCTCAACCCTGCTGGTTTGTCTACTTTTCGAAAAAATACTTTGAGTTTGAGTCCACAGTTGGTGTCGCATGCTAATGAAGCGAGCTATTTGGGAAGCAGCATTACCGATAATCGCTCAAGATTGGGCTTTGGTAATTTGGGCTTTGCTTATGTAAAGCCGGGCAAGGTGGGCAGCTCTTGGAAACAAATCAGCTACGGATTTACCATGAATAGGGTGGCCAACTTTTTGTCGGAAACCCAGTATGAAGGCGTCAACAGAAGCAGCTCGTTGGTCGATTTCTTTGTGGATGAGGCCAATATTGGAAATCAATTTTTTGCAGAGGATTTTCCGTTTACGGCTGGATTGGCTGAATCGGTGGGTATTATTTACCCTAGCATTCCTGGAAATACATCTTCTACCTACTTTGGCATTGTGCCAAATGGTGGCGTACGGCAGCGTGAAATCATCAGCACCTCGGGTAGAAACACCGATTACAGTTTCACCATGGCGGGCAATTACAACAACATACTTCATGTGGGTGGTGGCATCAGCTTAAATGCGTTGACCTTCAACTCGGTGGAGACTTTCAGTGAGTTTGATCACATGGATACCATTTTTGATTTCAAAGACTTTACTTATGAGCGAAATCTTTTGGTAGAAGGCGATGGGCTCCGGTTTCGGTTAGGTAGCATTTTACAACCCGTTCCATGGCTTCGCTTAGGTTTGTCGTATGAATCGGGCGCACGTTATAATATGACCGAAGACTACCGAACTTCATTGGCGGCTAATTTTGATTCGGTACCTACCTTTGCTCAGGCGCGTTCGCCCTTGTTTCGGCCATTTACCTACAGTTTCAGGTCGTCGAATAGAACCACATTTAGTGCAGCCGTATTGTTTAGTGGCAAAGGATTGATAAGTGTTGACTACGACATCATTGGATTTAGCAGGATACGCGTTGATTTGGCGAGTGTAGATAGGGGAGCAGAGCCATGGGCATCGGGTTTGAACAACGATGTTCAAACTTTCTTACAGGCCGGCAATAATTTAAGGGTTGGGGGTGAGCTGGTCACCGGTCCTTTAACTTGGCGTGGGGGTTATGCCTATTGGTCAACCCCATTTCGTGCAGGTGTATTTACGGGCGGAGGCGATTTGGCACAGCAAGATGCCTCATTTGGCGTAGGTCTTCGCAGGAGTGCGGTGACGTTCGATTTTTCGTTGACCCACAGTTGGTGGAAACAATACCGACAGCCTTATGTGGTGAATGGTATAGATGTGGATGGCGTATTGATTCAGAACCGACGCTGGGTGGGCATGTTGAGCATGCATTACCGCATCGATTAATCCAGTTCGAGCAACAGATTCATGTGCAGGTTTTTTAGCTCAGCTAGGCTTTTCGTGTCGCCTAGGGTTTGGGCTACTGCCACGCCTTTTTCTAAACAATGTAATGCTTCTTGAATTTGGTTGATGGCGCCAAGCGATATGGCTTTTTGGTAGTAGGCAGCGAGGTAATTGCCATCTTTTTGAATGGCTTTTTCAAAAGCTAGCGCTGCCTGTTCGTGTTCATGTAATTTTTGATGTTCCAAACCCATGGCATAGACCATAAAGACATCTCCGCCGGCGCTTTCCAACATTTTTTGAAGTTGTTGTAGTCGCGCTCTTTCGCTTTCATTCTTCATCCTTTTCTGCTATTTTTGTCTACTTTTTTACGCGTCAAAAATAACTATTTCGAGCTATATGAAGATTTTAGTCTGTATCAGTAATGTGCCTGATACTACCACCAAAATTACTTTCACACCCGACAACAAGGCGTTGAATGCGGCAGGTGTGCAGTACATTATTAATCCATACGATGAATTGGCTCTCACCAAAGCTTTAGAATTGAATGAGGCAGCTGGTGGTGGTACTGTAACCGTGGTGCATGTTGGATTGGCCGATGCCGAACCTAATTTGCGCAAGGCTTTGGCAGTAGGTGCCGATGATGCAGTGCGTATTGATGTTGCGCCCACCGATGGTTTTCAAGTGGCAAGTGAAATTGCGGCTTATGCCAAAGACAAGCAATTTGATTTGATTTTGTGTGGTCGTGAATCTATCGACTACAATGGTGGAGTAGTTCCGGGTATGTTGGCTGAAATGTTGGATTTGCCCGAGGTAAATGTGATTACCTCAATTAACATTAATGGTGGTACAGCCCAAGTGGAGAGAGACATCGATGGTGGAAGGGAAGCATTGGAAGTGACCTTGCCATTTGTAGCGAGCTGCCAAAAGGAAATCACCGAACCCCGTATTCCAAACATGCGTGGTATCATGATGGCCCGTACCAAGCCTTTGCAGGTATTGCCGTCACAAGGTGTAAATGCGCATACAGAAGTAGCGCAATACGCACTTCCTGCTGCAAAAGCTGGATGCAAGTTCTTGGAAGTTTCGGAAGTAGAAAAGTTGGTTGAATTGTTACACACAGAAGCAAAAGTTATCTAATATGTCGGTTTTAGTATTTGTAGAGAACCACGCCGGTCAATTTAAAAAGGCCGCTTTCGAAGCGGCTAGTTATGCCGCTCAATTGGCTGCGGCCATGCAAAGCACTGCGGCTGCAGTGGTGTTGGGAAGTGTGTCGGAAGAAGTGGCACGTAGCTTAGGCAAGTATGGCATTGCAAAAGTGATTTGTGTTCAAGACGCTTTGCTCGATGGTTTTGAAGCACATGCGGCTGCCAAAGCGGTTGCCGAGGTTGCTAAGAGCTCTGGAGCTGAGGTTGTTATTTTGTCGAATACCTACACTGGCAAGGCCTTGGCGCCTCGTTTGGCTGTGAAGCTTCAAGCTGCTTTGGCTGCCGGTGCTGTAGAGTTACCAGTAGTAAACGGCGGTGAATTGATAGTGAAGCGCACGGTATTTTCAAACAAGGGATTTGCCGATTTGGCGCTCAAAACTGCCGTTAAGGTCGTATCGTTAACGCCAAACAGTTACAAACTGGTTGAAAACGAAGTGGCTGTATCGGTTGAAAACCGTTCAGGTATAGCAAGCGCTACTGATTTTAAGGCCAAAGTGGTAGAAGTAAAGAAGGTTACTGGCAAAATTCCGCTGACTGAAGCCGAATTGGTTGTATCGGCTGGTAGAGGAATGAAAGGGCCTGAAAACTGGCACATGGTTGAAAACCTGGCGCAAACTTTGGGTGCGGCCACCGCTTGTTCGAAGCCGGTGAGCGATATGCACTGGCGTCCTCACGATGAGCACGTAGGACAAACGGGCATTACCATCAAACCTAACTTATACATAGCCATTGGTATTTCGGGTGCCATTCAGCATTTGGCAGGCGTAAGTGGAAGCAAAGTGATAGTGGCCATCAATACCGATAAGGAGGCACCATTCTTCAAAATTGCTGATTACGGTATCGTGGGAGATGCTTTTGAAGTATTGCCCAAACTCAATGATGCCTTCGCAAAATTCAAGGCCGCCAATTAAGGCGGTCTTGAATTTTTTCTTGGTTACCGATGATGAAAAAAATTGAATTAGAAATCATTGCGTTATCCGACAGCAATGCGTCTGCCAATTCGTATGCCATTGTATTGGGTGAGAAAAACGGCAATCGACGCCTCCCAGTAATCATTGGCGCCTTTGAAGCGCAGGCCATTGCCATTGAGTTGGAAAAAATGAAGCCTGCCCGGCCACTTACTCACGACCTGTTTAAAAATTTTGCAGATGCGTTTGAGCTGAGGTTAGAGGAGGTGGTGATTTCTGATTTGAAGGAGGGCATTTTTTATAGTTTGTTGCACTGCAGAAATGGCAATGTGATCAAAGACATTGATGCCCGCACCTCCGATGCTTTGGCACTAGCTGTACGATTTAACTGTCCCATTTTTACTTACGAGCATATATTAGAGACAGGTGGTATGGTGTTTGAGTCGGAGGAGGAACAGACTGTTTCAAACGAACTGCCTGCTGTACCACCGCAACCCAAGCGTCGGAAAGGCTTCGATTCAAAAACCGATGAAGAATTGCAAAAAATGATGGAAGAGGCGCTGCAGAATGAAGAATATGAACGTGCTGCACTCATCAGAGATGAATTAGAGCGTAGGAATTCGCGCACATAGTTTTACCTTAGCGCATGCAGTTTTTAAATGGCGTCATCGGGATTGCCTTTTTGGTGATTCTTCTTTATCTACTTTCAGAAAATCGTAAACGCATAAATTGGCGTACGGTGGGCGTTGCATTGGCCATGCAATTGGTATTTGCGCTATTGGTTTTACGCGTCGATTTTGTGAAGCGCGGATTCCAATTTGTGAGTGAGTTTTTTGTACAGGTACTGGGTTTTACCAAAGCAGGCTCTACCTTTTTGTTTGGATCGCTGGTACAAGATCTCGATTCATTTGGGTTTATTTTCGTTTTTCAGGTATTGCCCAACATCGTGTTTTTCGCGGCGCTCACAGCCATGCTGTATTACTTCGGGCTGCTTCAACGCATTGTATTTGTGTTTGCATGGATCATGAATCGTTTGATGCGCTTATCGGGTTCTGAGAGCTTAGCGGCAGCAGCCAATGTGTTTTTGGGCCAAACCGAAGCACCTTTACTCATTCGACCTTACATCCCCAAAATGACGCGCTCTGAAATCATGGCGCTCATGACAGGTGGGATGGCTACCATTGCGGGAAGCGTGTTGGCTGCCTATATAGGTTTTCTGGGGGGAGACGATCCGGTGCAGCAGCAACTATTTGCCACCCACTTGCTTTCGGCATCTATCATGGCAGCTCCCGGCAGTTTATTGGCTGCTAAAATGCTCATTCCAGAAACAGAGAGTTTTGAAAAGGAGCTCAAAATCAGCAAAGAAAGTATTGGTGACAATGTGTTAGAGGCCATTTCGAACGGAACCAGCGATGGCCTCAAGCTTGCGGTAAACGTGGGGGCTATGTTGCTGGTTTTTACAGCGATCATGGCCATGTTCAATTTTATTTTTGAGCATTGGATTGGTCAAGTTACTGGCTTAAATGCCTGGGTAGCTCAATCGACCGATGGTAGGTATACCGCCTTTACCTTGCAGTATTTGCTGGGTAATTTATTTTCACCCATAGCCTGGCTTATTGGTGTAAGAGGCGAGGACGTGGTACTCATTGGTCAACTTTTGGGCGAAAAAACAATTCTCAATGAGTTCATTGCCTACACCAGTTTGGCTGGATTTAAAGAGGCTGCCTTGCTGCAAGATCAAAGGAGCATCATTATTGCAACCTATGCACTTTGTGGCTTTGCTAATTTTGCATCAATAGGTATTCAGATAGGGGGCATAGGTGCACTGGCACCCGAACGACGGACCCTACTTTCGCAATTAGGTGTAAAAGCTTTGCTTGCAGGTACCATTACGTGTTTACTCAATGGGGCTATAGCTGGCATGTTGGTTAGTCTTTGATTAGTGCTTTGATTCACCTATTTTGGTGGTCAAACGCAATCATATGAAAAAACTATTTCTACTCATTCTGGCTTGCTCGGCTGCCTTTGTGTTACAGGCACAAACCTATGAAGAGGCACTGAAAACACGTTCAGCGAACTTGCAGCTACATTATTTAAACCAGTATCCACTTGCTTATGAAAATGAAGCGGGTGAACTTACAGGTATTGAAATTGACTTGGTGATGGCCTTTGCAGAGTGGATGCAGCGTACCAAGGGGATAAAACTTTCATTTGAGTTTGAAAAATACGAATCGTTTGCCGGCGTGTATGAACGCCTGACCAAAGGCAATGTAAACGACTTGGGTTTGGCATCGGCCGCCATTACCAAGGACCGCCAAAAACAGGTGGCGTTTACACCACCCTACATGCGCAATACCTCGTTACTGGTTAGCAATATCGATGTGCCTACGGTACGCGCTTATGCCGATATGCCAAAGAGTTTTGCCAATATGACGGCTTTGGTCATGCGTGGTACCACCCTTGAGCAACATCTGATGATGGTGAAAAAGCAACACTTCGAAAAAATGCGTGTTTCTTACGTTGAGCATCCGCGTGATATTGTAAAGCAAATAGCCGAAACCAATAATCAGTACTATGGCTATGTCGATATTCTCACCTATTGGGCTGTACTAAAAGAAGCACCTGCCAATGCCAAAATTCATCGTGCTGTTACGCTCGATAACCAGCGTTTTGGGTTGATATTGCCCCTGGGTAGCGACTGGAAAAAGGCTTGGGATGAATTTATGGAAGGTGGGTTTGGCTTTGCTGCAACAGAAACCTATTACAACATTCTCAGGAAGCATTTGGGTTATGAAGTAATTGAGTCGGTAACGATGTAATACCCGCGCTGGAGCATGAACAAAAGGCCCTACCTGGGCCTTTTTAATTAAGGGTCTTTTTATCTAAAATAAACTACCTTTGCAAAAATTTTGAATGATGGCTTGGCAAAAATTAGATAAAGAGAGTATCCGAAAAAAGGTTTTGAATGCTTTGTCAAAGAACAAAAACTACCGCAGTACCATGGTTCTTGGATTGCCCGCAAGCTATTTGGATCCTGAAGTTTTTCCTCCTGATGCAGCCTTCTTGAAAGATGCTCCTTTTGCACAGGCTTTTATGGAAAATCCGAACCACATTGGTTGTCATACCCTGGTAGAGGGTGAATCGGCATTTGGGGGTACACACGAACTTGAGCGAGCGTTATTGGCTATTTGTGCCGAAGATATGTTTGATGCCAAGAGGGGTGAATTTGATGGATATGTTGCATCGGGGGGAACAGAGGCCAACATTCAAGCACTATGGATGTACCGAAATTATTTCATGGATACCTATGGCTGTGAATCGCGCCATGTGGCTGTTTTATACAGTGCCGATAGTCATTATTCATTTTACAAAGGTGCCAACTTGCTGCAAATTCAAGCTGTTGAAGTGGAGGTGAATGATGAAAGCAGGCAAATGACTCTAGCAGCCTATGAACGTGCTTTACAAAATGCACAAGCCAAGGGGGTGCGTGCAATCATTGCTGTATTTAATATGGGCACTACCATGTTTGGTTCTGTTGATGCTATTGACTCTTATTTGCCCTTGCTCAAAAGGGTGGGCATGCCTTATAAAGTACATATTGATGGTGCATTTGGTGGTTTTGTTTATCCATTTGCCAGCTCAGATAAACGATTGACTTTTGCCAATGCAGAAGTGGGTAGCATTACCATCGATGCGCATAAAATGCTTCAAGCACCCTACGGCACGGGGATTTTTTTAACCCGAAAGGGCATGATCAACTATACCCACACCGGTGCTGCCAGTTACGTGGTTGGCGGTGATGCTACTTTGGTTGGAAGCAGATCAGGGGCTAATCTAATTGCCGCTTGGATGATCCTTCATTCTTATGGCCAAGTAGGCTGGAAAGAAAAAATAAAGCAATTGATTGAGCGTACAGATCGATTTTGTGCTTCATTAGACGAATTGGGAATACAGTATTACCGCAATCCGTCGATGAATCTCGTAACAATGCAGGCACATCAAATCCCCCTTCACTTGGTTGAAAAATACTTGTTGGTACCCGATGCCCATGATGGCTCAGCGCAATGGGTCAAAGTAGTGGTGATGGATCATGTGAAGGAGGAATACCTTCATGCTTTTGTTGCCGACTTAGAGCAAGCATTGGCAATGAGTTACTGACGTTTTTCCGCTAAGCTTGGTGGTTGGCCAAAAACTGAACCTGGATCTGGCATTTGGTGCATACCGACAAGGCACCGATCACACCTCCACCGCGAGCCCAGCTGCTAGCCGGACTTGAGTACCGCATCCAATGTAATTGGTGGGGTGGTCGTTGGCAAATGGGGCAGGCTCGTTTTCCCCTGAAATCCATTGGATCTAAGGGCACATCGAAACATTCGCTTACATCTTCCGATGGGAAAAAGCCATGAAATACCGGCTCTTGTTCTTGGTTTCCCGAAGCAATACTACGTAGCCATTGCAGCATGTCAGCGTCAACCGTAAGTTCGAAAGCAGCCATAGGTTTACATTTAAAAATGAAACTACACATTGCTGCCAAAGTGTTTTGCTCAAGTTATGCACATAGGCCACTTTTGATTAAATTCGTAGGACGTCGAAACGCATCGGTCGAAGGATGAACGATGCTTGTCGAATATTTTTTGGATCGCTTGCGATGGAGCATACTTTTGAAACACAATCCTAATAAATGAAACCTTGTTCACTCTTTTTATTTTTCTTGCTTTCGCTAGCCTTGGGTGCTTGTAAGAAAGAAGTGCCTCAACCAAACCAGCCAGCGGTTGGAGTGCCTGAGAAATTTGCCGACTTAACAGTGGCAAATGACTTTACTTGGGGAACTTCACGTAGATTCACGTTGCAGTTTGAGGGTTATGCGGCTCCTGTAAATGTGCAGCGGAGCTTGAAAGTTTTTTTGCCAAATTCAAGTGCTTCTATTTACACTGCCAATTTCAGCATTACATCCAATGCTGCCATTCAATTGGAAGTACCCAAAGAAGTATCAGAATTGGTGATTCAATATGGAGCCATAACCAAGAGGCTGCCTATTTCGAGCAACATGGTTTTTTCACCTAAACCTGAGTTTGAATAATGAAACAGTTACTAACCTTATTACTTTTAAGTACATCGGGATTTGTTCAAGGCCAGGTTACCAATACCTTTGAAAATGCCGATCGCAATTTTCATCATGCAAATTGTTGGATATTGCCAGGTACTGCACCCAACTCACAAGGCGCAATTGAGGGCGCGTTAAGTGCCCGAACAGGTCAACTTAGCTCCCTCACCAATTTTAATGGTGTAGTTACCCCATTCGTCAATTTAACGCCTGGAAACCTCACTTTTAAACATCGTTTGCTGGGGACGATTAACAATAATCCGCGTTTCATAGACGTGGTACAAGCTGGTCCCAACGACAATTACAATACAGGAGGCACCGTAATTTGGTCATACACCTATACCAATGCCGACAACAATGTAATTCGAAATGTCAGTATCCCTTTATCCGTCACTGGTACTTATCGCTATTTCATCAGGGCCTATGGCAACGGAGGCAGTACGCGCATTACCATCGATGAAGTAAGTTTGCCTGGTACCTATGCTGCCGATCCGAGCAACGCTTGCTTGCCATTGGCCAATAATCCGGATGCCGACGGTGATGGCATTGCCGATGCCGAAGATGCCTATCCGAACGATGCGCTGAGAGCTTTCAACAGCCGGTTATTAGCTGCAGATTTCGGTACCCTGATGTTTGAAGACAATTGGCCGGCTAGGGGTGATTACGACTTTAATGATGTAGTGGTAGATTACAATTTGAACAGGGTGACCAATGCAGCGAACCAAGTTGTGGAGGTAATTGCAACCTTCGTATTGCGTGCCACTGGTGCTGGATACCGCAATGGATTTGGATTTAAATTCGATGGGTTGGCTTCCAATCGAGTGGTGAGTGCCACAGGTTCGAACTTAAATTTATCAAGCATTCACACTTTAACGCCCGCTGGGGTGGAGGCCAATCAAAGCGAGGCTACGTTTATTGTTTTTGGAAATGCTTATGGTGTGCTTACTCATCCCGGAAATTCTGTGGGTATTAATACCCAGCTGAGTGCCGCTTTTGTACAGCCAGTAACCCTTACAATTTCTATTAGCTTTGTAAATGGGCAAGGTCAATTCATTGGTCAGCCAGTCACCATGGAGGAGGTGAACTTGGCAACATTTAACCCTTTTATAATTGTGAATCAACAACGCGGGGTAGAAGTACACCTGCCGGGCAAGCAACCTACGGCTTTGGCCGATGTATCTCTTTTCAACACCAAAGACGACCGGTCGAATTTGCAAAACAATCAGACCTACCGTACTGCTAATAATTTGCCATGGGCCATTCAGACCCCACAAAGTATTCCGTACCCACAGGAAAAGGAAGATATTTTGGGTGGCTTCTTAAAATTAGCAGAATGGGCCCAAAGTAATGGCGTTATATTCGTCAATTGGTATAGCGATCAAGCTGGTTATAGAAACAATAATCGACTGTACATTCGATAATGCAACATAGAAACAAAAAAAGCGGCTCTGAGCCGCTTTTTTTATGGGAAATGATAAGCTTATTTTCCTATCAAATTCTTCATGGTATTTCCGATATCGGCAGGTGAGGCAACTACTTCAATGCCGCACGATTTCATGATTGCCATTTTGGCTGCTGCGGTATCTTCTGCGCCACCTACGATGGCACCAGCGTGACCCATGCGGCGGCCTGGAGGGGCGGTTTGACCTGCAATAAATCCAACTACTGGTTTTTTGTTACCTGTTTCTTTTATCCAGCGGGCGGCTTCTGCTTCCATGCCACCACCAATTTCACCTATCATAACGATGGCATCGGTGTCAGGGTCGTTCATGAAAAGCTCTACCGCTTCTTTGGTTGAAGTGCCAATGATGGGGTCGCCACCAATACCAATGGCTGTAGATATGCCCAATCCAGCCTTTACAATTTGGTCGGCTGCTTCGTAGGTAAGTGTACCCGACTTCGAAACAATACCAATGCGGCCAGGCTTGAATACAAATCCGGGCATGATGCCTACCTTGGCACCTTCGGGAGTAATAACGCCAGGGCAGTTAGGACCTATCAAACGACAGTTTTTGCCTTTCAAATATTCCTTGGCGTGAATCATATCTTGGGTAGGAATACCTTCGGTGATACAAACAATCACATTGATTCCAGCATCGGCTGCTTCCATGATGGCATCGGCAGCAAATGCGGGTGGAACAAAAATGATTGACACGTCGGCACCCGTTTTTGCAACAGCATCAGCAACTGTATTAAAAACAGGTTTGTCGAGATGAAGGGTACCGCCTTTACCAGGGGTAACGCCACCAACTACATTGGTGCCATATTCAATCATTTGCGAGGCATGGAAGGTTCCTTCATTGCCTGTAAAACCTTGTACAATGATTTTTGACTGTTTGTTTACGAGTACGCTCATGTTTATTTTGCTAAAGTTGTGGGTGCTAAAAGCGGCCACAAGATACGGTCGATTTGCGAAATTTCAGAGGTTCTGACTTTTCTCGCGAAACTGTTTTAAGAAGTTGGTGGCGAATACAAATTGATTCAGGCGTTCATTGTCGGTGAACAAGATATCTCGCTTGTCGCCTTCCCATTCTTTGTTGCCCTTGTAGATGTAAACGATTTTATCGCCAATCTCCATTACCGAGTTCATGTCGTGGCTGTTCACAATGGTGGTGATATTAAACTCTGTTGTAATTTCTCTGATCAGTTCATCAATCAGGATGGAAGTAAGCGGGTCGAGTCCTGAATTGGGCTCATCGCAAAAAAGGTATTTCGGATTGAGTACTATGGCACGGGCAATGCCCACCCTTTTTTTCATTCCACCGCTGATTTCGGCAGGGTAGAGGTGGTTGGTGTTGGCCAATCCAACCCGTTCAAGGCAGAAGTTTACCCGTTTTAAATTCTCGGCTTTGCTCTGCGGATTGAACATTTTGAGTGGAAAAAGTACATTTTCTTCTACCGTCATGGAGTCGAAAAGAGCTGAATTTTGGAAGAGCATGCCAATTTGTCGGCGCACTTCTGCTTTTTCTTGCCGATCCATCCGCACAAAATCGCTGCCGTCGTATAAAATTTCACCAGCATCGGGTTCTTGGAGGCCAACCATCAGTTTCATGAGTACCGATTTTCCGCTTCCGCTGGCACCAATAATCATGTTCACCTTGCCTGGCAACAAACTGCTGCTGATGTCGTTCAGCACGGCTCTGCCCCCGAAGGCTTTTCGGATGTTTTTGATTTCTATCATCTTACAGAAGCAGTTGGGCGAGCAGGTAATCGGAAAGCAAAATGAGAATGCAGCTAAATACCACTGCTCGGGTACTGGCTTGTCCTACTTCCAGTGAACCGCCAGTGGTATAATACCCTTGGTAAGCCGAAACGCTGGCAATGATAAAGGCAAAGGTGAAGGCCTTTGTAAGCGAAAAGAATACGTTGAAAGGCAGGAAGGAGCTTCTTGCGCCTTCAATAAATTGCTGGCTTGATAAAATGCCAGTGGCGTCGCCCACAAAAATGCCACCGCCAATGCTCAATGATATGGCCAATACGATCAACATGGGAATGGTGATGATGGCGGCCAAAATTTTCGGGCTGATGAGATAACCTGGAGCATTCACGCCCATGATTTCTAAGGCGTCAATTTGCTCGGTTACACGCATGGTTCCTATTTCGGATGCGATGCTTGAGCCAATTTTACCTGCTAAGACCAAGGAAGTGATGGTTGGCCCGAGTTCCAATATGCTGGAATCGCTGACAATAGCGCCAATGATGGTTTTGGAAACCAAACCCGAAACCAATTGATAGGCCGTTTGTACGGTGGTTACCGCACCCATAAAAACCGAAATAATCATTACAATGCCCAGCGAGTTGATACCAATCGCCACCATCTGGCGAAAGAGTTCATCGCGGTACATTTGGTGGTTCTCGGGTTTTTTGAACAGCTGGCGAAGGAGCAGGAGATAGCGGCCAAAATGGAAAAAAATGCGCATGGGTTAAATAAGCTCACCAAAAATACATTTTTTAGTGCTCAAATTATTGAATCATGTTTGAAGGAATGACGGCCGTGGTTACGGGCGCAACCAAAGGAATTGGGCGCGCAGTGGTAGAAAAGTTGGCCAGCACGGGTTTTAACATACTTTTTTGTGCCCGAAACGCAGCAGATGTAAAGGCTTTTGAATCTTTTTTGAAGGAAAAATATCCGCAGCAGCATTTTACAGGGGTGGCAGCCGATCTGTCGAGCGAAGCGGGCAGGGGCCTTTTTTTTGAGCAGCTAAAGGGGCTTCCGAAGGTTGATTTGCTGCTGAACAATACTGGAGTTTTTTTGCCGGGAGGCATCATCACGGAAGAAGCAGGAACCCTGGAGCGTTTGGTTGAAACCAATATTTATAGCGCTTACCATGTAACGCGGGCTGTATTTCCACTTCTCCACAAAAGCACGAAACCACATATTTTTAATCTTTGCTCCACGGCTTCCATCACGGCTTATGTAAATGGCGGATCTTATGCCATTACCAAGTTTGGCTTGCTGGGTATGAGTAAAGTGCTGCGTGAAGAATTGAAACCTCATGCCATCAAAGTGACGGCCATATTGCCAGGTGCTACCAAAACAGCGAGTTGGGAGGGGACCGACTTACCCGACGATCGCTTTATGAGTGCAGAGGATGTTGCCGATATGCTCTTTGCAGCCTACAACCTTGGACCAACAGCGGTGGTAGAAGAAATCCTTATGCGCCCCATTCCTGGAGACATCGGATAGATATTGTCTTTACGTTAAACTTTTGAAGTAGCGCAAAAGTGCCCCGCAGGTGGCGTAATTTTGTATTTATATTTTATTCCTGTGAATCAGCTGTCTATCGAACTTTTTCAACTAAAATCAATCACACTCGAAATGGCCGAATTGGTAAAGGCCCAAGTAGTGGGAATCATGCAAGCTACCGTGAATTTCGATTTGAGCTTGATCGATGAAATTGAGTTGAATGAGCGTCAGGTAGACAATTTGGATGTGCGCATTGAACGCAAGTGCGAGCAAATTTTGGCCTTGTTTTCACCCGTAGCACGAGACCTGCGCTTTGTATTTGCCATTAACAAAATTGTCGACGATTTGGAAGGTATCAGCGACAATGCCCACGCCATCGGAAAATACTTGCTCGAAACTTCGGCAGCCTTCGACAAAAAAGCTTTAGAACAATTGGAATTTAAGCGGATGCACGATCAGGTGCTTACCATGCTCGATGCCTTGATGCTCGCCCTCGAAGAAGAATCGAGCGAACGCGCTCGCTTTGTACTAGAGCAAGAGGATGTATTGGACCAATTGAATATCAAAGCCAATGGTGTTATAGCACGTTTGGCCACCTCCGCCAATGAGCTAGAAGAAGTTACCGATTTACTCAATTTGCTTACCATCATCCGTAAAATTGAGAAAATTGGCGATTATTTGGCCAACATCGCAGAACGCATCATTTATTTTATAGATGCTAGAATTGTTAAGCACGGATTGGCAGGCTAGTTTGGTGAGTTAAAAATATTTTGTAGTTTCATGGCAACCAACATGCCTGATGCTGCACCCTTATTTTGATCCTGATCTGCTGGAAGCTGGCTGTGATGAAGCTGGTAGAGGATGCTTGGCCGGTCCGGTGGTAGCAGCAGCTGTTGTACTCAGTCCCGATTTTGATATTCGCGCCTTGCGCGATTCTAAGGCGCTATCGGCCGACAAACGCAATCGACTGCGCATTTACATCGAAAAGAATGCACTTGCCTGGGCAGTTTCAAGTACCTGCAATGAGGTGATCGATAATATCAATATCCTAAATGCATCGTTTGACGCCATGCATAAGTCTATCGATCAGCTTCAACTGAAGCCGCAACTCCTGCTGATTGATGGCAATCGGTTCAAAAACTATAAGTCGATTCCGCATCGCTGTATTGTAAAGGGTGATGCTACCTACGCTTCTATTGCCGCTGCCAGCATTTTAGCCAAAACCTACCGCGATGAAATGATGCTCGAATATCACCACCGGTATCCTTTGTATGGGTGGGACAAAAACAAGGGGTATCCCACCATCGACCACCGACAGGCCCTCGAACTGCATGGTGAAACTCCATTGCACCGAAGATCATTTAATTTACGCGCCCGACAGTTAAGGTTGTTTTAATAACGATTTAATTCGACGAGCATAAATTTTACTTATGTTTGGAATGAGACATAACCCAGTTGAAATACGCTCATTCGCATATCAAATATTTGATTTTGAGTGCATTGGTTCTTTTGATGAGCCAAGCTGGTGCTCAGAATGAAGCCAAAACCCTACTGTTTGGTCGTACGCCCACTTTGGCCACAGTGCAAGACAGTATGAATTTCGATCAATGGCAACTTTGGGAGCATTTAGACTCAAACTATTTTGGTACCATGGTGGCCGATGCAATTTGGAAGGATTGCGAGCAAAATCGTGCTTTTTATGCACACGGGCGAACCGTGTATAGCCATCAATTGGGAGCGCAAAGTGCTCTTCCTATCGATTCAACGGTTGATACAGGAACCTTGTCGAATACCAATCTTATGCAGGCCTATTTGTTTCCACATCCTGGTGACCGGCAAAAGTTGATTTACCTCAATTTGCATACGAATCCGTTTTGGACTGTTTCGGGATTTCCTCACAATGTTAGAGTGGGTATTTACGATAAGGGCTTAGGACCAAACGGATTGATTCAGGCCTTTGACTTGGATACGCAAAAAGTAGTAGGCATTGGCGTGGCGAGGCATGAGAATATGCGTGATTATTGGATTCTATTGGCCCATCGGCAAAATGCTACTACTGCAGTTTTACGGGTTTATGCAGTAACAGCTGCAGGCGTGAATCCCATTCCTGTGAGTACGCGTTCTTTTTACCACGAAAGCGTACAAATGATTTACGGCTTACACTTGGCGGTCAGTCCTAGGAATAACCGAATTATAATAAGCGCCCAGGAAAACTACCTTTCCATTCTTGATTTTGATCATTCAACCGGGCAAATCAGTCGTGTTTTTGGGTTTAATTTTTATGTGAGATTTCCAGCAGGACCTGGTCTATTTAGTTTGGTAGGAGGAACATTTAGTGGAGGAGGAGAGCGCTATTATGTCTATTATTTTGATGCCCGTCGGACTAATGTCCGTCGATTTATCGTGCAGTTTAATGCATTGGCTAGTGATAGCGTTCAGTTTTATCAAAGTTTAGGTGGTTTTAATGCAGGTATGTATTTTCCTGAATCTTTTCATCTGGGAAGAGACCAACGTTTATACATCAGTGGCCGTGACAATGCGTTGGCAGGTCGTTTGAAAATTGCTTGTTTTCATGCTCCCGACTCTTTTGGGATCGATGCACGACTTCAATGGGACTATAGAATGCTATTCATCCCTAGAGTGGATACTCCTTCGGAGAGGTATTACTTCTCCTATGTTTTGCCAGATTTTAATCGCAAAGATCGATTCACCATCAAAGGCCGAGACAGTGTGTGCGTGGGCGACGAAGCTACTTATGTATTATCGGAGCCCCATCGACTCGACAGTTTGCGCTGGTATTACAATGATCCGTTGACTGGTCAAACCCTTGGAAGTACGCTCTTGGAATTCAGAATCAATTTTACTCAAAGGGCAACGATAACCTTGAATTGTGTAGCTTATTATTGTGACTCGGTGATGATCTTGCAAAAGGAAATAGTTGTTGACGATATTCCAGAAAATCTGTTACACGATACTTCTTTTTGTAATCAAGCTGAAATATGGGTACAGGCTCCCAACGACGGCAGCAGAATTCGGCAATGGAGCACAGGAAGCTCGGCCGCACAGCTGCGCATTACAGCACCCGGGTGGTATTGGCTAGAGCGTGAGAGTAGGTGTGGCTTCAATCGGGATAGTTTTTACGTTAGTAGTGTTTTGGTTCCTGAACACGGCTTGCCTGCAGACACTTTTATTTGTGTGGGCAATAGCATCTTGTTAACAGCCAATGCAGGCGATTACCAGATTCTCTGGCCCGATGGCGATCAAAGCTTTCAAAAAAGTTTGTTTAGCGCCGGTACGTATGTGTTGCGATTGGAAGATAGCTGCGGATTGTATTATGATACCCTGCGGGTTTACTCTTTAGATGTACCACTCAGTGGGGCTATTGATACCCTTACTTGCAATCGACGTCCATTCAGTTTCCCCGACAGTAGTTGGCTATTCACCTCAGCCATTTGGTCGGATGGGTCTACAGCCTATCCACGCCAATTTACTGAACCCTTTGATGGCAACGTTCGAATAATCAATCCATGTGGAGAGGGCAACTACGACTTACAAGTAGCTTGGGTTGATTGCGACTGCAAAATTTATGCACCAACCGCATTTACTCCTAATGGTGATGGCCTCAATGAGCACTTTCGCATCTTTACAGCATGTGACTTGAACAGTTTTCAAATGCGCATTTTTGATAGATGGGGCCGCGAATTATATTATAGCGATAGGTTGGAAAAAGGGTGGGATGGGACATATAACGGAGAGCCATTACCCGATGGACATTACACTTACACCGTTATTTATACCACGAGTAGCCAGGGGGCTCCACAGCTGAAGGATGGTATTACCTATATGTACAGGTGATTTACTCCTCCGAATGACTTTCAGTATTTCCGTAATATTCATCCATCAAGCTGGGTAATCGACGTAGGTATGCCAATTCACGGTACCGAGCTTTGGCATCAATGGCTGGCGTACCAAAATAAACTTTGAAGCCTTTCAACGACTTGGTAACACCCGATTGGCCCAATACAACGGCACCTTTTTCAATAAGAATGTCTTTTTGAACACCAACTTGTCCCCACAAAGTCACATCGTCTTCAATGATGGTTTTGCCGCCCACGCCTACCTGAGCAGCAAACAAGCAGTTTTTGCCCACTACCACCCCGTGACCGATGTGCACTTGGTTGTCGAACTTGGTGCCTTCGCCGATGATGGTATCGCCGCTTACGCCTTTGTCGATGGTGCAACTGGCGCCAATTTCAACATTGTTGCCAATGATTACACGTCCGCAAGAGTATAATTTGTCGTAACCTTCGGGCCGTTTTTTGAAGTAAAAGCCATCGGCACCTACCACAGTATTGGCGTGGATAATGACATTGTCGCCCACAATGGTGTCGGAGTACAAGACTACGTTGGGATAAATCCTGCAATTCTTGCCAATTTTCACTCGATCGCCTAAAAATACGTTGTGCATGATCAGACTATCCTCACCAACTTCAACCTCTTTTCCTTGAAAAGTACTGTGACCCATTACCGGTTGGGTTTCGTAGTACCTATTTACGAGTTTGTTATAGTCTCTAAAAGGGTCTTCACTGATCAAAATACCCTTGTGAGGGGGAAAGTCAATCTCGGCATTGATTAGAATGTAAGTTGCTTCCGATTGAATGGCCCGATCGTAATACTTATGGTAGTCAACAAAGGTGAGATCACCTTCTTGAACCTTGTGAATTTCATTGATACCAGTGATTACACTGTCAGCATTGCCAATCATTTTGCACTTCAAAAAGTTGGCAACTTCTCCTAGGGTGATGGGGTTCTTAAGTTTCATGCAATCAGATTTGTGGCGAAGATACGCACGGATGAAATTGTTGTACTTTTGTGCGAAAATTTATCTGCATGAAAAATACTTCCCTTTACGAAACCCATGTGCGCTTAGGTGCTAAAATGGTGCCTTTTGCTGGTTTTAACATGCCTGTGAGCTATGCCGGCATCAAAGCCGAACACCAAGCGGTGCGCGAGGCTTTGGGCATGTTTGATGTATCGCACATGGGTGAATTTTTGGTAAAGGGCGAAAATGCATTAGAATTTTTACAATATGTTACCACCAACGATGTGGCCAAGCTAGAGGACGGAAAAGTGCAGTATTCTTGCATGCCCAATGGCGAAGGTGGCATTGTTGACGACTTGTTGGTTTACCGCATGCATGCCGAGAAATATTTGCTGGTGGTAAATGCTTCCAACATGGAGAAAGATTGGAACTGGTTGCAAAAGCAGAACAAATGGGGCGTTCAAATGGAAGATTTGAGCGATAATTTGTCGCTTCTAGCGGTACAAGGCCCTAAAGCAGTGGCGGCATTGCAGTCGCTCACCGATGTTGACTTGAGTGCTATAACCTATTACAGTTTTCAAACAGGCAATTTTGCCGGTATAGAGGATGTGATTATTTCGGCAACCGGATATACCGGTGCTGGCGGTTTTGAGCTCTATATACCCAATGCCGATGCATCGAAAGTATGGGAAGCTGTGATGCAGGCAGGGGCTCCTTATGGCATCATGCCCTGTGGCTTGGGTTGTCGCGATACCCTGCGCCTTGAAATGGGCTATTGTTTGTATGGCAATGATATCAACGACAGCACTTCGCCTTTAGAAGCAGGCCTGGGCTGGATCACCAAATTCACCAAAGACTTCATTGATGCCGATAAATTACAAGCGCAAAAGGCGGCCGGATTGCAGCGTAAACTGGTAGGATTTGAAATGCAAGAACGGGGAATTCCCCGCCAACACTACAGCCTCCACAACGAAGCGGGCGAGCTCATAGGGGAGGTGACTTCGGGTAGTGAATCGCCTTCAACGGGCAAACTCATAGGCATGGGTTACGTTGCCACCGAGCACAGCAAAGTGGGTTCAGCAATTTGGGTCGATATTAGAGGCAAAAAGCTGAAGGCAGCGGTGGTGAAGCTTCCTTTCTATCAGCCTGCTTGATGCGTACGGTTGAGGTTTGCCTGAGCCCTAAACTGGTGCCTTGTTTTGACCTAGTAGGCAAGACAGCGGTGGTTATTGATGTATTGCGTGCCACCTCTGCCATGGTTACAGGCCTGGCACATGGCGTGGCTGCCATTCGTCCGGTGAGCACGATTGAAGAATGCTCCACTTGGGTATCGCAGGGATATGTGGGCGCTGCCGAGCGGCATGGACAAGTTGTAGAGGGTTTTCCTTTTGGCAATTCTCCATTGGCCTTTCAGCAAGCTGCCCTCAAAGGACAAAAAGTGGCCTTAACAACCACCAATGGCACCAAAACCATCGAGCTTTCGAGGGCTGCTGCGGAAGTGATCGTGGGGGCTTTTGTGAACTTAGCGGCTGTGGTTGACTATTTGAAAGCCAACGATCGGTCGGTGGTTCTTGTTTGTGCTGGTTGGCAGGATAACTTTAATTTGGAAGATACCTTGTTTGCGGGTGCTGTTGTGCATGCGCTCAAACCCATCTTTAAAACCAATTGCGATGCGGCTTTGGCATCCGAAGCTTTGTATCTTCAATTCAAAGACGATTTGTTCGGAGCCATTCAGCAGTCATCGCATTACCACCGCCTGGCAAAATTGGGTATTGAAGAAGATATCAGGTTTTGCATGCAGCCGAACAAGTACGACGTAGTGCCTGTAATGCAGGAACAGGAGTTAGTGCCCGCCTAAAGCCGAAAAGATTGGCAGCTTCGAACTGCTTCGCTATATTCGGCCTACTAAAACCTGAATTTTATGGAGCAGAGCACCCTTACTGCCCTTTTTTTGCCATTGGCATTGGGCATTATCATGCTGGGTATGGGCATGACACTCACGATAAATGACTTCAAACGTGTTTTTACTTCCCCTAAAGCAGTATTGTTGGGCTTATCGAATCAACTACTCCTTTTGCCGATTTTGGGGCTTTTGCTTATTTGGGCTTTCAATTTAAATGGCACCATGGCTGTTGGCATCATGCTGCTGGCCCTTTGCCCAGGCGGAGCCACTTCTAACATCATTTCGCACTTGGCCAAAGCCGATTTAGCGCTCAGTATTTCATTAACGGCCATTAGTTCTACCATTACCAACTTCAGCATTCCCATTTTTTTGAATTTGGCACTGTTTCACTTCATGGGAGGCACCGAGGCGGTTCAGCTGCCCATTGGAAAAACCATCATTCAAATTTTTGCGGTTACTATCTTGCCCGTGAGTATCGGCATGGTTATCAAGCAAAAGCTACCCGCATTTACCGAAAAAAGCCTCAAGCTGGTGAATGTTTTGTCGGCAGTATTTTTCGTCCTCATTTTGCTCATGGCCATTGTGAAAGAACGCGAAAACATTGTTCCCTATTTCCAACAAGCGGGTATTCCAGCCCTGCTGTTGAATGCGGTGGCCATGTTCATGGGCTATTTTACAGGCCTCACTTTAGCCTTGGAATTTAAACAACGCGTGGCCATTGCCATTGAAACGGGCATTCAGAATGGTACCCTTGCCATCGCTATAGCTTTGAGTCCGGTGATGCTCAACAACACAGAAATGGCCATACCTGCAGCCATTTACAGCCTCATCATGTTTGGCACCGCTACGTTGGTGGTCTTGTGGTCGCGCAAGAGGGCTGAACTCGATATTTAATCAGGACCGAAGCTTTTCGTTATTGAGGTGCCGAGTGGCATCGCGCTGGCTCTTTTTTTCGAGGTTTTTCACAAAAGCGGTGTTGAGGTTTACCCCGGTTTGATTGGCCAGGCAGATAAGTACCCAAAGGATATCGGCCATTTCATCGCCTAAATCACGGTTTTTGTCGCTTTCTTTGAACGATTGCTCGCCATAGGTCCTCGCCATGAGCCGGGCCAACTCGCCGACCTCCTCCATCAAAATGGCGGTATTGGTGAGTTCATTGAAGTAGCGCACGCCTGTACTTTTGATCCATTCGTCTACCATTAATTGGGCTTGTTCGAGGCTAATGGGTGCGTTTGTATCCATGAATGAATTGTTTAAGCCAAAAGTCTGAATTGGGTGAAGTGATGCCGTATGTGACGCATGTGAAATTGCATCCACTGCTCGTGGTTCAATGGGCCAAAAAGCGGATGTATGGGTTTGTCGTCAGGCTGGGCAAGAAAATGCTGCTCAAAAACCCGCAACATTTCTTCAAGTAAGCCGATGGCCTCTGCCATATTTTGGCAGCGCAGCGGTCGCAAGCCTTCGGGGCTGTTGGCCTGACGTATGTTTTTGGGGAAAGGCGCATCGCTGTACAAAAACGTTAAACGTGCAGGTATGTCTTCATCGGCAATCTTTTGTTCCAAGCGCAACTTGCCGTTCGACATGCGAATAGATGCTGATAAATGCTCTACCATGTGCTGTGGCGTCATGATACCCCACGAGGGTAAAACATCGGGCTGCAATTGATACAGCATTTTTGTGAACTCAATCAAATCCTGGGTTTGCATTTCGTGTGGTTATGGTGGTGGAAGGAGGTTTGCCTACACCCGTTGGAGGTATGCCATAGTCGACTTCATACCGCAAGCTACCATCTTTTCGATAATACCACCAAAGACCGCTTTTTACATCGCGCAAGTACTGACCTTTTTGGCGAAGTATGCCATTTTTATCGTAATAGAAGGCAGGGCCAGAACGGGTGCCCTCGTCAAAACGGACAATGCTCTCCATTTGACCATCCTTCCGATAATCGTATCGGTTGCCTAAGATGATGGCGACCCAACGACCATCTTGGTTAACGGCCATATGTGCCAAAAATCGGAATGACAACACTTTAAAGTCTTTGTCATAGTAGCGATACACTTTGGCATACCACCGTTTGGTATCATAAAACCAATAATAAATGGTCCGGTCGAGGGTATCGATGCTGTCGCAGGGGTAGGGTTGATCTTCTATGCGGAGCTTTAAAGTCTGCTCGAGATAAGTGGGATACGGAACGGTATCAACGGTTTGCTGTGCAGCGCCCCATCCTGGCAAAATCACAAGAAGTATCCACAGCCACCGCATGCTTATTCTTTGTTTTTGGTGTCAATGATAATGGTAACAGGTCCATCGTTCAGCAGACTTATCTGCATATCGGCACCAAAAATACCGGTTTCCACCGGAGTAGCTACTTTGCTTTTGAGCTCAGATAAGAAATAATCGTATAAGGGAATGGCCTTTTCTGGACGTGCAGCTTTGATAAAACTGGGCCGGTTTCCTTTGTGGGTAGAGGCATGCAGTGTGAATTGCGAAACAACCAAAATTTGGCCATCAACTGCTGCTACATCCCAATTCATTTGCCCATTTTCATCCCCAAAAATGCGCATTTGCGCAATTTTCTTGGCAAGCCATGCTGCATCTTCTTGTGCGTCTTCGTTTTCAATGCCCAACAATACAAACAGGCCTTGCTGTATCTGCCCTACAATTGTAGCATCTACTTCAACACGTGCATACTTTACCCGCTGAATTACCGCTCTCATGGAGTTCGAACATAAACGGCTTGTTGCTCAAAAATATCGGGGGCACTTTCTTTGTAACTGAAAAAGCGTAAACTGTCGCCTTCCAACTGCCAATACCAATTATCGGTTTGCTGAGCCCCCCTTTGAAGTTTAATCACATCCATAAAGGCAGGGTAGCTGTCGTAACCCAGCACAAAACTGTACTTGTTGTAACTACTCAAACCACGAACGAAGCCTTTGGTATCGAAACTGATTTTAGGACCGAAGGGACGGGTAGCTTTTACCGATTGCCAATTGCCTTGCAGCAGTTCAGCGGCAAGTAACTTTTGAATGCCCATGCCTGCTTCCTCCACCTTTGAACTGCTTCTTTCCAATTTATAACGGATGTCGTCTTGAATCAAAAACAGCACTTTCTTGAATGGATCGTATTCGAAATGGAAGCTGATAGCAGCATTGCCGTCACAAGCTTCTAGCTTGAGCTGGTCGTTGGTACGCACAAAGCTGCCACTGCAACCTTCATTGTAGCCGAAAACGAGTTGCATTTGCATGCTAGCTTCGTCAATAATGACTTCGGCAACAGGAAGCATTTTGTTTTGGCTGAAATAAATACTCTTGTTTGAACGTATGGCTGCCAAAAAATCGGCATTTATCCAGTTGCCTGTCAAGGTGTCGCGAATAACGTCAACCTCGTCGAGCACTTCCGCTACTGAGTCTTGCTCTATTAATACTTCTTCTTGCGATACGGTTTCTTCGGCCTCGTTGCCACACGATACTGCGGCAAAAAGCAGCATCAATAATAGAATTGGGTGATAACGGCTAATTAAAGGTGTCTTCATTGTTCAGTATGCTGAGGTAACTTTTATATCGCTCGGCTGCAATTTCATCGGTTTCAACGGCTGCACGTACGGCACAACCGGGTTCATGTGTATGGGTACAGGTATTAAAGCGGCAATGTACGAGGTACGATCGCATCTCGGGGAAAAAATGCCCCAACTCATAACCGGCAATATCAATAACTCCCAATTCTTTGATACCTGGTGTGTCAATAATTTGGATGTCATGGGTGGGTTCAAACATTTCAGCAAAGGTAGTGGTATGGGTGCCTTTGGAAGAATATTGGCTGATTTCTCCTGTTTTTAATGCCAAATTCGGAAATAGGCTATTCAGCAAAGAGCTTTTACCCACACCCGAAAAACCACTGACCAAGGTTACTTTGTTACTAAGCCATTGATGGATTTCAGCCAGTCCTTCACCCGTTTTTACGGAGCAAAAGCTTATCTGATAGCCAGCTTTTTGGTAAATCTGAGCAATATCGCCAAAAACATCATGGGCATCAGTCCCCCATAAATCGGCTTTGTTGAACAGTATGCGCACCGGAATGTCGTAAGCTTCGGCCGTCACCAAAAAGCGATCGATGAAACCCAAGGAAATACGGGGCTCAAAAAGCGTGGCTACAAGCAGGGCCTGATCGAGATTGGCAGCCAAAACGTGGGTCTGCTTGCTCAAATTGGTCGATTTTCGGATGATGTAGTTCTTCCGCTCATCAATTCCGGTAATCACACTGCCATCACGCTCGTCGTGCTCAAAGCTAACCCAATCGCCCACAGCTACCGGATTGGTACTTTTACTTCCCAAAAGACGCAGCTTGCCGCGGATGCGACAATCATAGCGCTTCCCGTCTTCGCCTTTTACAGTGTACCAACTGCCGGTAGATTTGTGAACCTGTCCTCTCAAACCTGTTATTTTTTGCCGTTGTGCTCTGCCGATTCGATGAATTTGCCGAAATCAACCGCTTTTTTGATTTTTTCTGTGGTTAAAGCCAGTTCAAGTACTTCTTCCATTCGATTTACATAATGGAAGGTGAGTTCTTTGATGTACTCAGGCCGAATATCCTCTACATCCTTGCGGTTTTGGGCACACATGATGATGTTGGTGATGCCCGCCCGTTTGGCAGCCAGAATTTTCTCTTTGATGCCACCCACTGGCAGAACCTTGCCACGCAGGGTGATTTCACCGGTCATGGCCAAGTTTTTACGCACTTTGCGTTGTGTATATGCCGATACAATGCTGGTTAACATGGTGATGCCCGCCGACGGACCGTCTTTGGGAGTTGCTCCTTCGGGTACGTGGATGTAAATATCGGTGGCATCGAAAATCCTATGGTCAATGCCCAAAGCATCGGCATGGGTGCGCACATAGGCCATGGCAATACTGGCCGATTCTTTCATTACATCGCCCAAATTGCCCGTGATTTGCAAACGACCTTTGCCTCTGCTGATCCCGGTTTCAATGAAAAGAATGTCGCCACCCACCGAAGTCCACGCCAAACCAGTTACCACACCGGCATTGTCGTTTCCTTCGTATAAATCCTGATCGAATATGCGCGGACCTAGGATTTTTTTGATGGATTCATCGTTCACTTCAACGTCATAAGGCTCTTCCAAGGCTTTCAATTTGGCATAACCACGTACGAGCGAAGCAATGCGCTTGTCGAGGGTGCGCACGCCCGACTCACGGGTGTAGCCCTCAATTACTTTGCGCACGCTGGCGGGACTCAACTTCACATCGTTTTTGTCTAATCCGTGCTCTTCTAATTGCTTGGGAATGAGGTATTTTTTGGCAATCTCTAACTTTTCTTCGATGGTATAACCATTGATTTCGATTACTTCCATGCGATCGAGCAGGGCTGGCTGAATAGGAGACAAGCTGTTTGCTGTTGCGATGAACAGTACCTTGCTCAAATCATAGTCAAGTTCGAGGTAGTGGTCAAAGAAGGTGCTGTTTTGCTCGGGATCAAGTACTTCGAGCAAAGCCGAAGAAACATCGCCGCGGAAGTCGCTGCCTACTTTGTCGATCTCATCGAGTACCATCACCGGATTGCTTTTTCCGGCTTTTTTTACACTTTGGATGATTCGGCCAGGCATGGCGCCGATATAGGTTTTGCGGTGACCGCGGATGGTGGCCTCGTCGTGCACCCCGCCCAAACTCATGCGCACGTATTCGCGCCCAACAGCTTTAGCGATGCTTTTTCCGAGCGAGGTTTTGCCTACGCCGGGAGGGCCAACCAGCAACAAGATGGGGGCTTTCATATTGGCCTTGAGCTTGAGAACAGCCAGGTATTCTAATATGCGGTCTTTTACCTTCTCCAAGCCATAATGGTCGGTATCGAGTATTTTTTTGGCACGCTTGAGGTCGAAACGGTCTTTGCTAAACTCGTCCCAGGGCAGTTCCAACATCAACTCCACATAGTTCAGCACCACGCTGTAATCGGCTGCAGCTGGATTCATGCGTTGCAGCTTGTCGAGCTCCTTGTTGAAATGATCCTGTACAGTCTTCGACCATTTTTTGCTCTTGCCACGTTCGCGCAGGTTCTGCACCTCCAAATCGGGTGTTGCACCTCCCAATTCTTCCTGTATGGTTTTGAGCTGCTGGTGCAAGAAATACTCGCGTTGCTGCTTGTCTAAATCGACTTTTACCTTGCTCTGGATTTGATTTTTGAGTTCCAGCATCTGAAACTCTTTGCTAAGCAGTGTCAAGACCTCCGTAGCCCGGTCTTTCAAGTTTTCAATTTCGAGCAATCGTTGTTTTTCGGCTACTTCAATATTGAGGTTGCTGGCAATGAAATTCACCAAAAAAGCAGGGCTATCGATGTTTTTGAGTGCAATACCCGCTTCGCTCGGAATGTTGGGCGAAAGCTGGATGATTTGTTGCGCCAAATCGTTGGTGGATGCAATGAGGGCATCAAATTCTTTATCGCTTTTTTTGGGCTTGAGGTCTTTGCTATGCGAAATCCGCGCTTTGAGGTAAGGATCTACGGTAGTGATTTGCTCCAAGCGGAAACGCTGACGACCCTGAATAATCACGGTAGTATTGCCATCGGGCATGCGCAGCATTTTAAGAATGCGGGCAACGGTGCCAAAGGGGTGGAGGTCGGCAAATCCTGGATCTTCAACCGACACATCGCGCTGTGAAACCACACCAATGGTTTTATCGGCACTGTTGGCATCGCGAATGAGTTTGATTGATTTGTCGCGACCAACCGTAATGGGTATTACCACGCCCGGAAAAAGTACGGTATTGCGCAGCGGCAATATTGGCAGTTCTTCGGGGAAATTGTCGCCTTTGTCATCTTCTCCTTCATCACCTACTGTCATGATGGGGATGAATTCTGCGTCGTCGTCGTAGCCTTGTAAATTCAAAAAATCGCCTTGGGGATATTTATCGTGCATATTTTCAAAAGTAAAGGTTTGCTGTCAAACTGACAGCAAACCTGTGAAATGTTTTTAAGTCAAGATTGATGCCACAAGCAGAAGGCATTACACCACTACTTCCTGATTTCGGAACACCAAGCCTACCTCATCGAAATGGTCTATCAGAATGGCTTGTTCGGGTTTGATGTTGCCTGCCAGCAGCTCTTTCGAAAGTTTGTTGAGGATTTCCTTCTGCATGGTTCGCTTCAAAGGACGCGCACCAAACTGCGGGTCAAAGCCAACACCAGCCAGGTAATCGATGGCGGCATCGGTAGCCCCGATGAGGATGTTTTTGCTTTCGAGCAACTTCCGGAGGCCTTCGAGCTGCAAGTGCACAATCGAACGGATATCGGCTTTCGACAAGGGGTTGAACATGATTACTTCGTCGATGCGGTTCAAAAACTCGGGGCGCATGCTGCCCTTGAGCAATTCAAACAACTCGGCTTTGGTGCGTTCAATCACATCATCCCGGTTTTTGTCGTTGATGCCTTCAAAATTTGCCTGAATGATTGGTGCACCCAGGTTCGAAGTCATGATGATGATGGTATTGCGGAAGTTCACCGTGCGGCCTTTGTTGTCGGTGAGCCGGCCTTCATCAAGCACTTGCAAAAGCACGTTGAAAACGTCGGGGTGTGCCTTTTCAATTTCGTCGAGCAGCAGCACCGAGTAGGGGTGGCGGCGAACGGCTTCGGTGAGCTGTCCGCCTTCATCGTAGCCTACATAGCCAGGAGGTGCACCCACCAAACGCGAAACGCTGTGTCTTTCCTGGTATTCGCTCATGTCGATGCGTACCATGGCTTGGTCGTCGTTGAATAAAAAGCCAGCAAGTGCTTTGGCCAATTCGGTTTTGCCTACACCGGTGGTGCCGAGGAAAATGAAGGAGCCTATGGGTTTTTTCTCGTCCTGCAGGCCTGCGCGCGAGCGGCGCACGGCATCGGCAACGGCTTCAATGGCTTCATCCTGACCTACCACGCGTTTGTGCAGTTCTTGCTCCAAGCGCAGCAACTTCATGCGTTCGCTTTCGAGCATCCGCTGAACGGGTATGCCGGTCCATTTGGCAACCACTTCTGCCACATCTTCCGCGGTTACTTCTTCCTTCAGCATTTTACTGTCGGTTTGCAATTGGCTGAGCTTTTCTTGGGCTTGCACCAATGCCTGCTCACTTTCTTTCATCAGGCCGTAACGGATTTCGGCCACGCGGCCAAAGTCGGCGGCACGTTCGGCTTGTTCGGCCTCGAGTTTCAGTTGTTCGCTCTTTTCTTTGATCCGCTGAATTTCTTCCACCAGGTCTTTTTCCATGCGCCAGCGGGCACGCAAGGCATCGGCGTCTTGGCGGAGATTGGCCAACTCTAAGTCGAGCACCTTTACTTTTTCAGCATCTTTTTCGCGCAGCATGGCCTCGCGTTCAATTTCGAGTTGCATGATTTTGCGCTGCAGCTCATCCAGTTCTTCGGGTACCGAGTCAATTTCAATGCGCAAGCGCGAAGCCGATTCATCGATGAGGTCGATGGCTTTGTCGGGCAAAAAGCGGTCGGTGATGTACCGTTGGCTCAGCTCTACGGCGGCAATGATGGCTTCGTCGCGGATTTGCACTTTGTGGTGGGTTTCGTAACGCTCCTTGAGTCCGCGTAAGATGCTGATGGCATCGGCTGCATCGGGCTCTTCTACCAATACTTTTTGGAAACGGCGCTCTAGGGCCTTGTCTTTTTCGAAGTACTTTTGGTATTCGTTGAGGGTGGTGGCACCAATGGCCCGCAATTCGCCACGCGCCAGTGCTGGTTTGAGGATGTTGGCGGCATCCATCGCACTTTCGCCTCCGCCACCTGCACCTACGAGGGTGTGTATTTCGTCGATGAACAGCACAATTTCGCCATCGCTCGTGGTAACTTCTTTCACCACGGCTTTTAAACGCTCTTCAAATTCGCCTTTGTACTTGGCTCCGGCGATGAGTGCCCCCATGTCGAGCGAAAAAACCACCTTGCTTTTCAGGTTTTCAGGTACGTCGCCTTTGATGATGCGGTGTGCTATGCCTTCGGCGATGGCGGTTTTACCTACGCCGGGCTCGCCAATGAGGATGGGATTGTTCTTGGTACGCCGACTCAAAATTTGGATGACGCGGCGAATTTCTTCATCGCGGCCAATCACGGGATCGAGCTTACCAGCTGCCGCCAAATCGTTCAAGTTTTTGGCGTATTTGCCCAGGGCTTGGTAGCTGTTTTCGGCATGCTGATCGGTTACTTTTTCGCCTTTACGCAATTCTTGAATGGCCTTTTGCAAGCCTTTTTCGGTTAGTCCGGCGTCTTTGAGCATGCGTGCTGTGGTTTCATTGGCCACCAGCATCTGTAATAGCAAATGCTCCACAGTTACAAAGCTATCACCGCTTTTTTGCAACTGCTGTTGCGCCATGGCCAATGTCTTTTGCACATCGGCTGAGAGGTAAGGCTGTCCGCCCGAGACTTTTGGAAGTGTTTGCAACTGCTGTTGGTTGGCGGTCAGGAGTCGATTTGCATTCACCCCGTTTTTTTCAAAAAGGTAGGTGAGCAGTTGTTTATCGGCCTCGTACAAGCCTTGCAATAGATGTGCATGGGTGATGGCCTGGTGTTCCATTCCCAGTGCCAGCTGCACGGCTTGTTGGATGCCTTCTTGCGCTTTGACTGTGAATTTGTCGAGATTCATTTTTTTGTTTTTCTCTGGCTTCACAAAAGCCAATCCAAGTAAGCATTGGGGCCAATTTGACCGATTTTTCTATGTTTTTTACGCCTTTTTGGCCGATTTATGATTGGCTTACAGCCATTTTGCCCGAAGTACGTAGCTTTCGGAACCCTTTTGCCTGGTTGATGTTGGGTAGTGAACACCATGAAAGAACGCAATCTGCTGCTGTTGCTGGCGGCCATACAATTTACCAATATCCTCGATTTTATGATCATGATGCCGCTAGGTCCACAGCTGATGCGCATTTTCGACATCTCACCCGCTCAGTTCAGTTCTTTGGTCTCGGCATACACCTTTAGTGCAGGCATTGTGGGGTTTGCAGCAGCTTTTTTCATAGACCGCGTAGCTCGCAAACAAATGTTGGTAGTGGTGTATGCTGGCTTTGTTTTGGGAACCTTGGCCTGTGCCATGTCGCCCGGATACTGGTGGTTATTAGCGAGCAGGGTGTTCACAGGTGCCTTTGGTGGCATGCTAGGTGCCTTGGTGATGAGCATTGTGGGAGATGCCATACCCCTTGAACGGCGTGCCTCAGCCATGGGCAAAATCATGGCAGCTTTTAGTGCGGCTTCGGTTTTGGGCGTACCTTTTAGCTTGTATTTGGCATCGGTAACCAATTGGCACGCGCCTTTTTACTTTTTGGCCGCAGCAGGGGTGCTGATCTGGATAGGTATTTTGCGCTTTGTGCCTGTTTTGCAACAATCGGGTGGGAGAGACGGCGTGGCGTTGAAGCCCTTGGAAATCATTCAAACTGTTGTACGTGAGCGCAACCTCCGCACGGCTTTGTTCCTTACCATGATCATGATGTTGGGCAATTTTACCATTACACCTTTCATCAGCCCCACCATGGTGGCCAATGTGGGTTTTAGCGAACAACAGCTCACCTACATTTACCTCACTGGTGGCTTCATTACCTTGTTTAGTTCACCTTGGGTAGGCCGTTTGGCCGATAAGTTTGGCTCGAAACGCGTGTTCACTTGGTTTGTGCTCATCTCGCTGATCCCCATTGTGATCATTACCAACCTGCAACCCACGCCCATTGCTTGGGTGTTGTTGATTACTTCTTCCTATTTTGTGGTAAGCGGTGGCCGCATGATTCCGGCACAAACCCTCATTACCTCGGCGGTGAAGCCCGAAATGCGGGGCAGTTTCATGAGCCTCAACAGTTCGGTTCAGCAATTGGCAACGGCCGCTGCTGCTTTTATTGCGGGTTTAATCATGGTGCGGAACGAAGATGGTACCTTGTCGAACTACCCTTACGTTGGGATATTGAGCATTGTACTTTGTTTGGTTAGTATTTGGATTGCTCGCAGGGTGAAATCGATATCCTAAAAAAAAAGCCCAAACCTTGCGGAATGGGCTGTAATTCGGTGAAGTTTCGGCTTAGTAGGCAGGTACCGGCCGCTTGTTTTTAGCATTAAAACCAAACGAAAAACCAAATCTTGCGCCTTCTTTATTTGGTATCACATAAAGGTTCACCGGGATGTTTAAGTGGCCTGATTTGAAAGTGCGGCCAGCAGCAATTACAAAACCACTGGTAAATGCAGGTGTGCCTCTACTGTCAAGCCTGTTTACTTCTATGATTTCCCGGTTTGTTAAATCGGCATTGGGAGTTAGCCATTGACCACTGTTTAAGTCACGATACCAAGTTGAATACCGCGCCACATTAATTGTAGGCCCGAAAGCGATTTCCCAACCTCCATAGTTATCGCGAAAGCCATTCATGATGGTTAAGCTGGGTATGAATAGACCTTGGTCGATACCAGTAATCATGGGAATGAACTCAAACAGAGCCTGCCAACGGCCTTCATTGAGGTACTGCTTTTCAAATTGGTAGCCAAATTGGAACATAACCGGGAAGGCATCGTAGCCGCCCGATTCTCGTCCTTCGCGAATGCGACTGGCTGCATTGCCGCTAAATACGGTAAAACCCATGCGCGGTCCATCGTTTTCGAGGATATAGGTGTCGGGATTGTTTTTTAGATTATCGAAATCATACGTTTTAGTCAGTTTTCTTGTCAACTCTGGATTCACAGCTTGTCCGAAAAACTCCCGCAAAGTGATGCTTACCATGTCGGGAGTTTCTTTAGGAATGTTGAGGTATTGGCGAATAATTGACTTTTCGATTTTCCCTTGTTGAACATCTATGAGCCTGAATTGTACCAAGATCATATCGCCTGCCAGTTCAACTGTACCACTCAATATTTTCTCTACTCCCAAAAGTTTGCCTATTTCAGTTAGACAAATGGCACCATAACATTTTTCGGCTTTAATACCGTTTTTTTCTACCAAGTACTCGAGGTCGTAACGATCAAGAACCCTGTAGGCACCAATTTTTTCAAATTCAACCCGCACCAAGTTTCCCATTTGAACTGGATCGAAATTGAGGCCCTTGGTATCGATATGTAAAACAGCGGCCAACGGTGCAGACTGTGCATAACTGTTGTTTGTTGCAAAAACGGCTACGAACAACACGATGAATTGTGTGATTATTTTTTTCATGGCTTTTGATTTTGATACTGCAAGGTTCGGTTAGATGGTATATTCTTTAAAATCGTGTTTCGCAGGCGTTTACCGTAGTTCGGCGAAAACAACCATGAATGGCTTAAAATGATGCGGCAAAGCATTTAAAATTTGCGCAATTCGCGCTGACATTCGCTGTCTTTTGCGTTTTTTGCAATTGTTCTTTCGGTGAATGGGAATAAATGCAAAAGAAATGCGTCCAAATTATCAAGCCTTATTTATTGAGAAAATCAAAGCACTTTTGCCTGCCAGTCAGGGGCTGGCCGATGCTTTGAGTGAATTATTGAATATCAGCAAGGACGCTGCTTATCGTAGGATAAGGTGCGAAACCGATTTGACGCTCGATGAGGTACTCTTGATCTGTGAGCACTACAAAATCACCTTTGAGTCGTTGTCTAATCCCAATGCAGTTGCATTTCATTTCAAACAGCTCACCCCCGATGTAGAAAGCTTCAAATTGTACCTCGAAGGAATGCTTACTGATTTACAGAGGATAAAGAGCTTCGACAATGCCAGTATTATTTATGCGGCTGAAGACATTCCTGTTTTCCACCATTTCCCGTATACAACGCTTTCGGCATTCAAGATTTACTATTGGATGCGTTCGGTGATGAACGTAAAGGCTTTAGAAGGAACCCACTTTAAACTGGGAATCATTCCCGCGGAAGTGCTTGAGTTGGGACGCAAAGTGTATGATACTTATGCTTCTATTCCATCAGCGGAGATTTGGACCGATGGAACCTTGAGCAGCACCTTAGATCAGATTGCATATTATTGGGATGCTGGTTTGTTTGAAAGTAAAGAAGTAGCATGGGCGGTGTGCGACGATTTGATTACCGAAATTCAGAAGATAAAGCAACAAACAGAGTTGGGAATCAAACATTTGGTGCCGTTTCAGTTTTATCACAACGACATTATGATTGGAAACAATTGTGTGCTCATTAAGGCAGGAAATACCCGATTTTGCTACCTCAGTCATCACTCTTTCAATTTTATGTTGACCACCGACGCATCTTTTTCGGCGGAAACCGAAAATTGGTTAGAAAACATGATGCGAAGGTCGATGCTCATTAGCGGCGTATCGGAAAAGCAAAGAAATATTTTCTTTACGGCCATGCTCAGGCGGATTGAAAACCTCAGGAGCCGCATGCTTTGAGCTATAGTTTTTGAAAGCTTAACGGCTTAGTCGCGATAATTGCCTACTTTTGCAGCGATTTTTTATTATGCAGGCATTACGCAACATCGCCATCATCGCACACGTCGACCATGGCAAGACCACTTTGGTGGACAAAATTCTACACCAGACCAACTTATTCAAAGCGCACGAAGAGGTAGGCGAACTCATTCTCGACAACAACGATTTGGAGCGTGAACGCGGAATCACTATTTTTTCTAAAAACGTTTCGGTTACTTATAAGGATGTAAAAATCAACATCATTGATACCCCAGGTCACAGTGATTTTGGTGGTGAGGTTGAGCGGGTATTGAAAATGGCCGATGGTGTATTGTTGCTGGTCGACGCTTTTGAAGGCCCCATGCCACAAACCCGTTTCGTATTGCAAAAAGCTTTGAGTTTAGGCTTGCATCCGATTGTGATCATCAACAAGGTTGACAAAGAAAATTGCCGACCTGATGAGGTGCACGATGCCGTTTTTGATTTGTTCTTCAACTTGAATGCAACGGAAGAGCAGCTCGATTTCCCAACGATTTATGGTTCATCTAAACAAGGCTGGATGAGTACCGATTGGAAAAAACCATCGACTGATTTTACCCCTTTGTTGGATGCCATTTTAGAACACGTGCCTGCACCTGTTTTGAATGAAGGTACTGCGCAAATGCAAATTACCTCGCTCGACTTTAGCAGCTTTGTTGGTAGAATTGCCATTGGCAAGGTGGCACGTGGTGTACTTACCGAAAACATGCCCATTACTTTGGTGAAAAATGGTGGTGGAACTGCTCGTGCACGCATCAAAGAATTGTATACTTTCCAAGGCTTGGGTCGCGTAAAAACCGATCGTGTAGCATCTGGTGACATTTGTGCGGTGGTAGGTTTAGAAGATTTTCAAATTGGCGACACCATTGCCGATTACGAAAATCCTGAAGGCCTTGAAGCCATTAAGGTAGATGAGCCTACCATGAGCATGTTGTTTTGCATCAACAACTCTCCGTTTTTTGGTAAGGAGGGCAAGTTTGTGACCTCGCGTCACTTGCGCGACCGCTTGTACAAAGAGACAGAGAAAAACTTGGCCATGAAGGTGGAAGAAACCGACTCGGCCGATAGCTATTTGGTTTACGGACGGGGCATTCTTCACTTGTCGATTTTAATTGAAACCATGCGCCGTGAGGGCTATGAGCTGCAAGTAGGTCAGCCCGCGGTTATTATCAAAGAAATTGATGGGGTGAAACACGAGCCCATTGAGCACTTGGTAGTCGACGTTCCCGAAGAGTTTTCAGGAAAAGTAATTGAGCAGGTAACCCAACGAAAAGGGGAGATGCAGGTTATGGAACCTAAAGGAGACATGATTCACCTCGAGTTTAATATTCCCTCACGTGGCTTGATTGGGTTGCGCTCCAACCTGTTGACTTCTACCCAAGGAGAATCGATCATGTCGCACCGGTTTATGGCCTACGAGCCGTTCAAGGGACCTATTCCCGGACGCATCAATGGCTCTTTGGTGTCGATGGAAACAGGAACCACTACTGGTTACAGCATCGATAAGCTTCAAGACAGGGGTATTTTCTTTGTAGACCCCAATGAAGATATTTACGAAGGACAGGTAGTAGGTGAAAATAACCGTCCGGCCGACTTGGTAGTGAACCTTGTAAAAGGCAAGCAGCTCACCAATATGCGCGCTTCGGGCAAAGATGATAATATGCGCATTGCTCCTAAGCGGTTGTTTTCATTGGAGGAAGCTATGGAATACATCCAAGACGACGAATACATCGAAATCACGCCGAAATCGATGCGTTTGCGTAAAATATTCTTGAAAGAACACGACCGTAAGCGTAAATCATAGCATGCAAAAGCCACGTACTTACCAATTGTGGAGCAACGAATGGGCAGTGCCGTATTGGTTGCTCGGCGTATCGGCATTGCTGTTGGGGATTGTGAGCTTTTTGGTGCAACGACAATTTCCCGGGCAAGCAGGTTTGTTCAATAATGGTATGTTCGTGGCTTTGCTATTGCTTTTGAGCATCTTCTATCGCAAGTTGTATATCACAAGGCTCGAGGTGCACATAGAAGGTCATGCTTTGGTGTTGCACTATAAAAAATTGGTATTGCCACAAACTGTGCGCATACCTTTGAATTCAATAACTGCACTTGGTGTAGAAAAAACGGAAGCAATCAGTGGATTGGTTTCTGTACCCGAGAAGTATTGGTTGTTGATTCAAAGAGGAAAGAAAAAGGTCTTTTTATACGAGCAGGGTGGGTCTCAACAAGTTAAAGGCTTATTTCACGTTCTGTTGCAGGAAGCATCACATGCCGAACGTTTGCAGCAAATACTAAAATGAAACGTGCCAAGCTCCATTTTTACATTCTTTTTGTTGGAGCATCTTTATTAGCTGGAGGGCACACTTTTGCTCAATTTGCTTTATCCACGGCAGGCGGAGGTTATGGCGGGCTTTATTCAGCCTTTGTAAATCCGGCGCGTTTGAGTCATAATTTAAGACCCTGGGGTGTACATTTACCTGGAGTTGGTGCGGCTTTGCAGAATAATGGATTACGTTCTGATTATTTCTCGGGTTTTGCAGCGCTCATTGGCGGCAATTACTCTATAGCCATTGATAATGCGGCAAGCAGGCAGCTGCCCACGCCTCCGAATATTTTGTTTCAAAACCTGGAAAAGGAAGAAACTAATTTTCACGCGCAAGCTTGGGCTCAACTTTTAGGGGGCTATGTTCAAATGGGCTATCATAGTTTTGGGATAGGGCTTGGAAACCGTGCTTTTGCCAACCTTACGCATTTGAGCCGTGGTTTGATGAAGCATTACACTGAAAGCATATTGTTTGATAGTTTGAAGAATAAGCCAATAGCATCGAACGGTATTGATTTTCAGGCCGCCACTTTTACAGAACTACAGCTGGCTTGGTCGTGGCGTTTCTTGCATCATTACAATCGATCGGCTTCCATAGGAGCCATAGTCAAGCCGATTTTTGGTTACAGGGGAGCCCACGCCCACTTTAACACCCTCAATTACACAGTTACAGATTCAGATACTTTTAGATTAAACGATTTTTCGGGCACCTATGTCAATGCGCTCAACCAGCCATACTTCCAAGGAGGGGCAGGTGTGGGTATCGATTTGGGATTTGAGTATGTGGAGGCCAATCCGAATGGCCCCAATAATAAAGTTAAAAACAGGCGCCGCATAGACAGAACTCCGTTTGGAGTTAGGCTCAAGCGGAGCATTCGGCCTGTTCCGAATCATTATTGGAGAATGGGTGTATCGCTGTTAGACTTGGGCTTCATTCGTGTTGATGCTGCAAAAAATACAGGAAGGGCTAAGGAAGTTTCTGTATCAGCACTTGACGGTGCTTTTTTGGGAGACGGAATAACGGAATCTTATTTTTTGAATGTCATTTCAACGCAAGGACAGCTACAAACCGATACTTCGGGTTTTAGATTGGGATTAGCCACAGCCTTAGGTGTTCAATACGACGTTTGGATTTTGGACAATTACTACTTCCAAGCAGCTTGGGTTCAGCGAATTCCCATATTGGGTACGTACTCCTTACAGCGCTTGAATCAGCTAATGATTGCTCCGAGGTATGAAACCCCATGGATAGAAGTAGGACTTCCGCTAAGTTTGTATGAATACAAGCACCTTCAGCTGGGTATATGGGCGCGTTTGGGTCCCGTAACTTTTGGTACCGACCGTTTAGGAGAGCTCATAGGCTTTAGACGAATGCTTGGGGCCGATGCATACTTCAGCATCAATTTGATGCCGTTTTGGAAGCGATAGCTTCTTGTGCCCATTGAAGGGCCAATTCAAGTTGTTCGTTTTCCGATAAATGACTATTGTCAAGGATTCTTGCATCGGCTGCTTGTCGTAGTGGGTTTTCGGTCCGGTTACTATCAATTCGATCGCGTTCTCTTAGGTTTTCGCGTACTGCTTCCATGGTCCAGCTTTCGCCTTTTGCCAACAACTCTCTAAAGCGTCGCAAGGCGCGCACTTCAGGATCGGCGGTCATGAATATTTTCAACTCGGCATCGGCAAAAACATGGGTGCCAATATCGCGGCCGTCCATCACAATGCCTCGGTTGGCACCTGCCAATCTTTGAAGGGCTACCATCTCGCGTCGTACTTCTACCAAGGTTGCAACTGGACTCACATAATCGCTGACGCTCTTCGATCGTATGAGGTCTTCAACCATTCGGCCATTCAGCCAAGTTTCGTTTCTATTCGCAGTTTTATTCAGTTCAAAATGGATGTGGATATTGGGCAGTGCTGCTACAACAGCCTTTGGCTTCGAAAAATCAATTTTGTTTTCCAAGAAGTAGAGGGTAACAGCCCTGTACATGGCACCTGAATCAACGTAGCCATAATTTAATTTCGCCGCCAAGGCTTTGGCGAGCGTACTTTTTCCACATGACGAATAGCCGTCGATAGCAATGATGATGGCAGACACGAGGCAAAAGTAAGCAATATCGTTAATGCACCATAGCCGATTTGGCCTACATTGCAATGGAACCGTAAATTAAGCGTACCTTTGCAGTATTAGGGGCGGAATCAATCGCCCACGCATTAGATGTCATTATTTGAAACACTGGGTTTGCGACCTGAGATTCTGGAAGCTATCCAACAATTGGGATACACCCAACCCACTCCGATTCAGGAGCAAGCCATTCCGGTACTATTAAGTGGAACACGAGATTTTGTAGGCTTAGCCCAAACGGGTACCGGCAAAACCGCAGCATTTGGACTTCCTGCGGCACATTTGGCCGATGAAAAGCGCCGTGAGGTGCAGGTACTTATTTTGAGTCCAACACGCGAACTCTGTTTGCAAATCACCGAAGACGTTAAAAACTTCAGTCGCTTTATCAAAGGATTTGGTGTTACCGCTGTGTATGGCGGCTCGAGCATTCAAACACAAATCCGCGAGCTGAAAGCAGGCCCCCAGATTGTAGCAGCCACTCCTGGCCGTTTGATAGATCTTATTGATCGCAAGGCCATTGATTTGCGGACGGTTAAGTATGTGGTACTCGACGAAGCCGATGAGATGTTGAACATGGGCTTCCGCGACGACCTAGATTACATCCTGCAAAATACCACTGCGCGTGAAGCTACTTGGTTATTTTCGGCTACCATGCCTGCAGGCGTACGCCAAATTGCGTCGAACTACATGCAAAATCCGCATGAGATATCGGTGGGTCAGCGCAATGCAGGAGCTGCAAACATTGAACATTTGTATCACGTTGTGCAAGCATCAGCTAAGTTTGAGGCCCTGAAGCGTTTGGTAGATTACAATCCAGGTATGTATGGTATCATTTTTACCCGCACCAAAGCCGAAGCTCAAGACATCACTGAGAAGCTTATCAGAGAAGGTTACGATATTGAAGCATTGCATGGCGATTTGTCGCAGCAGCAGCGCGACAAGGTAATGGCGCGTTTCCGTGAAAAGTCGTTACAATTGCTCATTGCCACCGACGTGGCTGCACGTGGTATTGACGTTACAGGCATTACCCACGTAATCAATTACGCTTTACCCGATGATCCCGAAGTGTACACACACCGTTCGGGCCGTACAGCACGTGCAGGCCGTTCGGGTATATGTGTGTCGTTGGTTACCAATCGCGAGCAAAATCGACTCAAGCAGATTGAGAAGATGATTAAATCGCCCATGACCCGTGCCGATGTTCCAAGTGGCAAAGACATCACCGAGCGTCAGTTTATGCATTTTCTCGATAAAATCCTCCAAGCTCAGGCAGATCATGGCGAATACGAACGTTTTGCGCAAGTAATGGCCGAAAAGTTTGCCGATGTAAGCAAGGAAGACTTAATCAAAAAAATTGCCTCTTTAGAGTTTGAGCGTTTCTTACGCTATTATAAAAATGCTCCTGATTTGAATGCAGGTCAAGGCAAGGTACGTGAGCGTGGTGAAGGCCAGGAAAGGGGCACAGAACGCGCCAATCCGGGTTTTGGTGGTGGTAACTACACCAAATTGTTCATCAATTTGGGAATCAAGGATGGCTTTTACAAGGCCAGCTTCTTACAGTTTTTACTCGATAATTCAGGTTTACGCAAAGCCGATTTGGGTAGGGTAGACATTGGCGAAACCCGCAGTTATGTAGAGGTAGAGCAAGGTTTAGACAAGAACATTGTTGAGACCTTTGACGGTGCTCATTTTCATGGCCGACGCATTCGCATTGAATTTACGGCAGGTAAAGAAGGCTTCAGTAGAGGTCCACGCGATCAACGCCCAGGGAACCGGCAGGTTAGCAATGTGCCACAGCACAACCACGAATACAAACGCAGAGAGAGAAACAAAGGCCGGTACTAACCGGCCTTTGCGCTTAAATGGCGAATGAGGTGCCGCAGCCACAGGTGCTGCTGGCGTTTGGATTATTGAAAATAAAGCCTCGATTATCGAGCCCGCTGCCAAAGTCGAGCTCAACACCTTGAAGATACAAGGCATGCGATTGTGCAACTGCTATTTTCAAATCATCGAACTGTAAGACAATGTCATCAGTTTGCTGCACGGTTTGGTCAAGAATGTATGTTAGACCCGAACAACCGCCACCTTTTACGCCAATGCGCACAATTTGTCCTGCAGGAAAGGTTTGAGTAAGTCGTTTGAGCTCTGAGGCTGCTGAATCACTCAATTTTAATAAATCCGAAGCAGTTGAAGTTGTCGTTTCCATGGTAATAAAAATACAAAAATAGCTGCTAAGGTTCAATCTGCATAGAATTGGTCGCTGAGGCTTTCAAAATGCCTAAATTTGGGCAATGAGTCATTATTGGGTATTTGGACTGGTTGCTTTTGTGGCAGCCTTGTGCTGGGCTGTTGGCCAAGCGCTTTTGTCATTTTATTTTCGAAACTTAGCCAATCGCGATCAACAGCATGCACAAGAGGGGCGTAATCTGGAGTTATTGCGTTTTCGTATTCAAGCATTAGAGCGTTTGGTGCTTTTGGTAGAGCGCATGAGGCCCGAAGGTTTGGTGCATCGTTTAGGCTCTGAGGCCCAAAGCGCCGCCCAGCAACTAGCTGTAATGGCACAATTGCGTGCCGAAATGGAACATAATTTAGCGCAGCAAATTTACGTGAGCAGGCATACCTGGCAGCTTATTACCCAAGCTCGCGACGAGGTATTGTGCATGGTGCAACAAGCAGGGGTTCAAACGCCAGTAGATGCGCCGGCAATTATCTTTTCGCGCCAGTTACTGCTGCTGCAGCAGCAAAAAGGTGGTTTGGCCATAGATAAGGCTTTGGATGCGCTGAGAAACGAACTGCAAGGCTTATTAAATGCATGAAGAAGTCGGTTTTTTTAGCCCTGCTGATGCTGGGTTGTACGCCCAAATTTCAACCGCAATTTCAGTCGGTGAGCTTACTAAAGGTAGAAGCCGCTGCATCATCACAGCAAGCTGCCGACAGCCTCATTGCCCCTTACCGCCAAGCGCTTGAAGGCGTTATGGGGGAAGCCATAATTTACAATCCACAGCTTTTGCAAAAGCAACAGCCCGAGTCGGCTTTGGGCAATTTATTGGCCGATGTGGTGCTGGAAGCCAGCCGAGCCGATTTTGGCAAGGTAGACATAGCAATGCTGAACTACGGGGGCATCAGGGCGGCTTTGCCTGCCGATACCTTGCGCATTGGCCACATCCTAGAAATGTTGCCTTTTAACAATTTGCTTCAGTTAGTAGAAATGGACAGTGCCCTGCTTCACACTTTTTTAACCCATTGGCTCGAAAAAGGCGGAACGCCGTTTGCTGGCGTAAGTATACTTGCTTCGGCCAAACAGTTGAAGGAAGTGCGGATAGGAGATGCGCTGCTTACCTCACAAAAAACCTACCGAGTGGTTATGCCCGACTACATTGCTAATGGAGGCGATGGCTGTGGCTTTTTAGCATCGGCGAGCCACCAACAGCAAGGAACGCGCTTGTTATCGGAAGTGGTGATTGCTGCTTTCAAAGCAAAGGCATTGCGCCAATCGAATCTAAATGCGGCTAAGGATGGAAGATTTATTATTGAATAGACGGTCTTTTGTAAAAAAAGCAGGATTGGCGACAGCTGCTTTGGCCATGCCCTGGCCTGTTTGGGGTAAAACCCGAAAAAAAGCGGTGCAACTCACCATTCTTTTTACCAATGATACGCACAGTCGTATCGACGCTTTCCCAGCCAATGGCCCAAATGCCGGTCTCGGCGGTATTGCTGCCCGCAAGCAACTGATCGATACCATCAGGAGCCAGCAAAAAAATGTGCTCTTATTCGATGCAGGCGATATCTTTCAGGGAACGCCCTATTTTAATTTTTTCAAGGGTGCGCTCGAGATGAAGGCCATGCAATGGCTGGGATACGATGGGGCTACCCTGGGAAACCACGATTTCGATGAGGGGGTTGAAAACCTCGCCAAACAAATGGAACATACCCGGTTTCCTTTTTTAGTGGCCAATTACCATTTCGACAACACACCGCTGAAAGCGAAAGTGAAGCCTTACCATATATTCGTCAAAGAAGGCATTCGGGTGGGGGTTTTCGGCTTAGGCATCGACCCCAAGGGCCTCATTCCCGATAAGCTTTTTGGTAAGGTGGTGTATACCGATCCTTATGAGGTCGCAAGTCGCATGGTAGCTACTTTGAGGAAGCAAGAAAAATGCAGCTTGGTTATTTGTTTGTCGCATTTGGGTTTCCGCTATCAAGATGAAAAACCGAGCGATGTTCGCTTGGCTTCCATGGTCTCGGGAATAGATGTAATCATTGGTGGGCACACCCATACTGTCTTAGATATACCCGAACAAGTGGTGCAGCCCAATGGCGAAAAAACGTATGTCTGTCAAACCGGTCACAGCGGTATCCGTTTGGGTCGTATCGACTTAGAATTTGTAGGAAAAAGACTCCAGTCTGAAACAGTAGCGGGGGCATTATGCCCCATATCCAGTACTATCCCGGTATAGATTTCCACAGCACTTGTTGCATGGTGCTGGTTTTCAGAGCTGTAGTGTTAATAAATCTTTATCAAATAGTTAAGTTCGTTGTAATTAGTTGTAAATCAGCTATATACAATAATGTAATGATATGCAATAGCCAGGTCGAAAAGTTTTGAGAAAAAAAATTCACACTGATTTTGGGGAAAACTTGGGGAATACAGCGATTCAAGGGCACTTTGAAACTGCCAAAGGAGATTGCGTTTTTTCCACATTTTTTTTTGTACCATCTTCGACCTCCCGCGAGGGAAAATTAAAAGTTTAGACTGGCCTATGACAGAGCGAGCGAAAGAGTTGGTGTGGGAAAATTGCCTCTCTATTATCCGTGATAATGTAAACCCCCAGAGTTTTAAAACCTGGTTCGAACCCATTGTGCCCGTGCGTTTGCGCGAATCGGTATTGACCATTCAAGTGCCTAGCCAGTTCTTTTATGAATGGCTCGAAGAGCACTACGTAAACTTGCTGCACAAAACCATCAAACGTGAGTTGGGTGCCGAAGGTCGATTAGAATACAGCATTGTGATGGATCATCAGGGTCAAGACAAAACGCCGTATACCATTCACGTTCCAGGTTCGCAAGCCCGAGCTAAAAATCCCGACTTAAATGTGGCGGTGAATATTGGTGCCAGCATCAAGAACCCTTTCATCATTCCCGGGCTCAAGAAAATCAACGTCGATTCTCAGCTGAATCCACGATATACCTTCGATAATTACGTTGAGGGAGACTGCAACCGTTTGGCGCGCAGTGCCGGTATGGCCGTTGCTGCCAAGCCAGGTGGTACTTCTTTCAATCCGCTCATGATTTATGGCAACGTAGGATTGGGCAAAAGTCACTTGGTGCAGGCCGTAGGCAACCAAATAAAGGCCAATTTCCCAAACAAAACCGTACTTTACGTTACTGCCGAAAAGTTCACCCAGCAGTTCATAGATGCTTTGAAGAACAATTCGGCCAACGATTTTGTGAATTTCTATCAGTTGATGGATGTGCTTATCCTCGACGACGTACACAACTTTGCCAATAAGGAGAAGACCCAAGACGTATTCTTCCACATATTCAACCACCTACATCAAAGTGGCAAACAGCTCATTCTTACCAGCGACCGGGCTCCTAAAGACCTCAAAGGCATGGAAGAGCGCTTGCTCTCGCGTTTCAAATGGGGATTGAGTACCGATTTGCAGTTACCCGACTTCGAAACCCGGGTGGCCATCCTCGAAATGAAGATGTACGCCGACGGCATAGAATTGCCACGCGAAGTGGTGGAGTTTATCGCACACAACATCAACTCTAATATTCGTGAGCTCGAAGGGGCACTTACCTCTTTGTTGGCCTACACCACTTTGAGCAAAAAGCAGCCCGACTTAGAATTGGCTCGCCTGGTAATGCGCAATTTTGTGAAGAATGTGAGTCTCGAAATTTCTATCGAATCTATACAATCACTGGTGTGTGAGTATTTCGATATCAACGTAGATCTGCTCAAAGCCAAAACCCGCAAACGTGAGGTTGTACAAGCCCGTCAGATTTCGATGTACTTTGCCAAGAAACTTACCAAGAATAGCTTAAAGAGCATTGGTGAGTACTTTGGAGGCCGCGACCACTCCACGGTTATTCACAGTTGCCAAACGGTAGAAGATTTGATGGAGACCGATCGTCGCTTCAAAGGCTACGTCGAAGAAATCCAAAAGAAAATTAAGATCAGTACCGTGTAACTTTGCCCTTTCAATTTTGAAAGATGGCAGTGGTTAAACCAACTTTGGCACGTGGCACCCGCGACTTTGGTCCGGAGCTTATGGCCAAGCGCAAGTATATTTTCGGTATTCTCGAATCGGCTTTTCGCAAATATGGCTTTTTGCCTTTAGAAACGCCTTCCATGGAAAACCTCTCCACACTCACCGGTAAATACGGTGAAGAGGGAGACCGACTTATTTTCAAGATCCTGAATTCAGGCGATTACCTCAGTGAGGTTTCACCCGAGCAATTCCAAACAGCCAAAGCCGAAGGCTCACGTTCTTTTACCAGTTTGGTATCGGAGAAGGCCTTGCGTTACGATTTAACGGTACCCTTTGCGCGCTATGTGGCCATGAATAGGGGTAACCTGCATTTTCCATTCAAGCGTTACCAAATGCAGCCGGTTTGGCGTGCCGATCGCCCCCAAAAAGGTCGGTACCGTGAGTTTTACCAATGCGATGCCGATGTGATTGGCAGCACTTCGCTGCAGCACGAATCGGAGTTGATAGCGCTCTATGTGGAGGCTTTTACGGCATTGGGATTGCGCGATTTCACCGTACGCGTTAACAACCGCAAATTCTTCGCACCCATTGCCCAAAAATTAGGGCTCACAGGAGGCGAACAGGCCTTGGCCGTACCCCTCGATAAACTTGACAAAGTAGGTGAAGAGGCGGTTCGTGCCGAGCTCTTAGCTTCGGGTGCCGGTGAAAAGGAGTTGGATGGCTTTTTTGATCTATTGAAACGTGCATCAGAACCACAAGCGCTTGCCTTGCTATGCGATTGGTTGGGTGAAGAAGCAGCAGCCTTGGCCAAGCAAGAAATGCATGCGGTTTGGCAGGGGCTCGAAGCTTTGCAGGTAGATTTGAGCAAGGTGCGTTTCGACATGACCTTGGCACGCGGCCTCGATTACTACACAGGCACCATCGTTGAAGTGGTGACCCACGAAGTAGCCATGGGAAGCATTGGTGGCGGTGGCCGCTACGACAACCTCACAGGCATTTTTGGGGTCGACGGTTTGTCGGGGGTAGGGGTTTCTTTTGGTGCCGAGCGCATCATGGACGTAATGGAACAACTACAACTTTTTCCTGCAAGTATTTACCACGCTTGTGAAGTATTGGTCTTCCATTTTTCAAATGCCGAAATGGCCCATGCAGGCGCCACGGTTGCAGCCCTGCGCCAAGCGGGCATTGGGGTAGAGTGGTTCAGCGAAGGCAACAAACTAAAAAAGGCATTCTCTTATGCCGAAGCCAAATACATTCCCTATCTCGCCATTGTGGGCGAAGAAGAGGCCAGGCAGGGCTCAGTAGCTCTCAAAAACCTGGCGGCAGGCACGCAAGAGGTGCTTTCCACTGCACAGCTCATTCAAAAATTCAAATCGCTATGAAGCAGCTCCAACTGGGCCAAGAATTAAGCTTTTCCGATTTAAAAGACGTTATGCACAGTCAAGTGCAACTTCAACTATCGGAGCAGGCCGTAGCACGCATCCAAAAAGGCAAGCACTATCTCGATGGCAAATTGGCTGGCAACCAACAGTTGTTTTATGGCATCAATACGGGCTTCGGAGCCTTGTGTAATGTGGGCATTGAGCCCGATGCGTTGAGCGATTTGCAACACAACCTCATCAGGTCGCATGCCTGCGGCATGGGCGAGGAGGTTCCCGCACCTTTGGTGAGGTTGATGCTCGCACTTAAAATCCAGTCTTTGGCTTTTGGGCACTCTGGCGTGGCTTTAGAGACCGTACAGCGCTTGGTTGATTTTTACAATGCCGATTTGTTGCCAGTTGTATACCAACAAGGCTCCTTGGGCGCTTCGGGCGATTTGGCGCCTTTGGCGCACCTGTGTTTGCCATTGATTGGTGAAGGAGAGGTGATCTTTGCCGGAAGCCGCATGCATGCAGCGGCAGCATTAGACAAGCTGAAGTTCGAGCCACTACATTTGGCCGCCAAAGAAGGATTGGCGCTTTTAAATGGTACCCAGTTTATGTCGGCCTATGGAGTGTTTGCTGTGCTGGCCGCAGAAGATTTGTTGCTTAAGGCCGATATGGTAGCAGCTGCTTCGTTGGATGCCTTTGGCGGCCGATTGGAGCCTTTCCATCCGGCTATTCATCAGGTGAGACCGCATCCTGGGCAGCTGGGAGTAGCTGCGCACATGCTTTCGCTGCTTGAAGGCAGCCCATTGCAGCAAGAAGAACGCAAGGCGGTGCAAGACCCCTACAGCTTTCGATGCATCCCACAAGTGCACGGTGCCTCGCGCGATGTGTGTAGCCATGTAAAGGAAGTGTTTGGCCGCGAAATAAATGCGGTGAGCGACAACCCGAACATCTTCCCCGACGAAGATTTAATTATCAGTGGCGGAAATTTCCATGGTCAACCCTTGGCTTTGGCGTTAGATTATTTGGCCATGGCCTTGTCTGAGCTCGGCTCTATCAGCGAACGCCGCACCTACCAACTCATTTCGGGCAGCCGCGGTTTGCCGCCATTTTTAGCAGTGAATTCGGGCTTAAATTCAGGATTGATGATTCCGCAATACACCGCGGCATCTATCGCCTCGCAAAACAAACAGCTGAGCATGCCAGCCAGTACCGACAGCATTGTATCGTCGAACGGGCAAGAAGATCATGTGAGCATGGGAGCCAATGCCGCCACTAAATTGTATCGGGTAGTTGACAATACTTATCGTTTGCTGGCCATTGAATGGTTAACCGCTTGTCAGGCCTTGGATTTTAGAAATGCACCCAGCTCAGCAAGCATCGAAAAACACAAAAGTGCTTTCCGCACCCAAGTGAGTTTTATGGACAGCGATCGCTTCTTACATGCCGATATGGTGGCTGCTGAAGCTTTTTTACGCGCTTTGGAGATTTGATTGGCGGCTGCGGTACCACAACCAAAAGCCCAATAGCACAAGCGGTAAGCTTAGCCACTGGCCCATATTGAGTGCCATGCTTTTCTCGAAATCAACTTGTACGTCTTTGATGAACTCAACCACAAAGCGGAAACCGAAAATGAGCATCAAGAACATGCCGAACATCCTGCCAGGATATTTTCCCGCTTGCCACTTCCAGTAAGCGGTATACAAAAGACCGAACGAAATCAAGTAGAAAATGGCTTCGTACAACTGACTGGGATGGCGGGGTACACCATCGCCCAAGCGCTCAAAAACAAATCCCCAAGGCAAATCAGTAGGGGCACCTACAATTTCGGAGTTCATCAAATTGCCAATTCTGATGAGCGTAGCTGCAAGTGCTACTACCATCACCAAGCGATCAGTTACCCATAAAAAGCCAGTTTCCTTGAATTTTTTACCGTACAAATAGTTGGCTAGCAATATGCCTACTACTGCCCCGTGTGATGCCAATCCACCTTCCCAGATTTTAAGGATTTCTATGGGATTGGATAAATAGTAAGCGGGTTCGTAGAACAAACAATGCCCTAATCGAGCACCTGCGATGGTACCCACCCCAACATACAGCGACAAACTGTCGAGTAAGGTAACGGCTTTACCCTCGCGTTTGAATACCCTTTCGAGCAGGTAATAACCAAATACAAAGCCCGACATGAACAGCAATCCATACCAACGAATGGGGAGGATATCGGGTAAAATTTCTGGGTTTACATTCCAGTGAATGACAGAGAACATGCAATGAATTTGAAACGAAGGTAAAGATTTGTTGTCATTGCAAGGTTAACTCCTCACCATTTGTATTGGCCGACGCTACCGTAATGGCGGTATTTTGAATCTCTAGGTGCAATTTGTATGGAATGTATTTAGCTTTGTGTACCAATTTATAATACCATGAAAAAGTTTTCCTCATGCATGCTGCTTCTCACGCTAGTGGTGGGTTTCAGCATCTCTGCTTCCGCCAAATGGCCAGTGCCTCAGGCCAAAACTCACCAAGCTATCGAAAAGTACCAACAGCTGCTTCGTAATGTTGATATCCGCAATGCTCGCGTGGGTGCTTCTGGTTTCCCCGACTCAGCTTTGGTTTTCAGTTGGGACAATAATTCCTGGTCGCTCGATAATTCGGTAGCTATTCGTTACCAAAACGGCAGGGTATCACGTTTGATTTTTTACGTGAGTGGACTCCCTTTGTTGCAATATGCCTACACCTACAACGCTGCTGGCCGTGCCACCTTGGTTGAAACGCAGCTTTCTTTCCCCGGCCAACCAGTTCAGGTGATGAGTCGTTTTGTGATGAATTATGATGTCAATGGTAACCAAACTTCGCTACAGGTATTCGAACGCGATAGTTCGGGTTTGAATTTGGTGAGTGGTGATTCATTGCAAATTACCTATTCAGGCAGCACCCCTACACAAGCTATTGCTGTTTATTTCGACAATTTTAATAGTCCGGCAGCCTGGCGGAACGGTACCCGATTCACGGGATTGACATTTGGGTCGAATGGCCATGCCACCAGCGTAATCATGACACCCTGGGACGATAGCACCAATACTTGGGATGCGGATGAAGACATGCGTTATTCGGAAGTTGCTTGGAGATTTGGATATGCAGGCTTTTCAACTGTTTTTGGCGGCCTGATGGATATCAGTCAGTTTTTGTTCACTGAACTGCCCATTGCAGAAAACGACTTTAACATGGAACCTACAGATTATATTGAGGAGGAACGTGTAGCAGGCAATTTTGCAATGGTCAATAAACTGGTGTCAACCCTTAGCGGAACGCAGGTGAGTCAAATATTGCTGCAGAATAGAGTGAATAATGCTTGGGTTGACAGTGACCGGGCGCTTTTCACCTACAGCGGTCAGCGTATGACCATGGCCTTAGACCAGTACTTCGACAATGGCAACTGGCTATCGGACTACCGCCGTATATGGACATATGATTCTTTCGGCAATCTCACAGAAGAAAAGGCAGAGTGGAATAATATGGGCACTTGGACGGTTTCATTTGGTACTGCTCACCAACTCAGTTATACCAACGACAACCGTGTTTTCCGCTGGGTGAAACAATCGTGGGATCAAATGACCAACCAATATACCAACGATGAAAAGCGTGAGTACTATTTTGGTGGATTTCCTTTGAATGCATCAGAAATTGCCAAACGGAGTCAGTCGATGCTGGTTTATCCCAATCCAACCAATGGCATAGTGAAACTAAGCTTGAAAGAAATGGCTACTGCAAGCGTACAAGTGGTGGTGATAGATATGAGTGGAAAGCAGCTGCTCGAGCAGAACTTTGAACCACAAACCGAAGGGTATAGCCTTGATCTTTCTCGTCTATCAAACGGTGTTTATCGGGTGGTAGCTATTACGGGAGGTACACGGTTCGAGCAACCTTTAGTGAAGTATTAAGCATCCTTTCCTATAAAAAAAGGCTCGCCGCGGCGAGCCTTTTTTTGTGGTTTGAAATTCGTTGATTTCTGATGAAGCTTTTATCAGCCTTTAACACCTTCTTTAAGATTTAATAATCCATTTGGCGCCAAAAGCGGCAATACCCATCGATAATCCGGCAACGCCAAGCATGGCCGCGGCATCACCACCCATCACCCCCAGCAATAAGCCGCCAAGTAAGCCTGCAGCAATTTGTGGTATGGTAATGGTAGCATTAAAGAGTCCCATGTATACGCCTGTTTGCTGAGCTGGCAAATGGCTCGAAAGCAGGGTATAAGGCAAGGCCAAAATAGCTGCCCAACCAATGCCCACACCAATCATGGAAGCAAAAAGCCAATATTTGTCGGTTACAAACATCATCGAAGCCAAGCCCAAACCACCAGCGAGCAATGAAAGGGCATAGATGTTTTTGCGGCCATATTTGTCGGCAAGCGGTGTAATGGCCAGTGAAAACAGTGCAGCAAATACGCTGTATACGGCAAAGATGATTCCTGTCCAGTTGCCAGCTTCGTTAAAAGCCAACGATTGTGAATCGGTGGTACCCCAAACATTGGCGGCAATGCCATTGGTGGTGTATACCCACATGAGGAAAAGCGCAAACCACGAAAAGAACTGGGTGAATGCCAGCTCGTACATGGCACGTGGTGCTTGTTTAATGAGTGCAAGTATGCCTGGATTGGCAGGCTTTTCGTCGCTCAGATTGTTGTACTTCGCATACTCATCGGGTGGATATTCACGCGTACGGTAGGCCGTCCACAATACTGCCAAAAGCAAGGTGGCACCGCCTATGTAAAACGCCCAAATTACGGTAGGTGCTACTTTTTGCCCGGCTGCAGGCTCGTTCGACATGCCGTAATAGGTAAGCAAAAAAGGCAATACCGAGCCTAAAACAGCTCCCAAATTAATGAGAAAACTCTGCACCGAATAACCCAGGTTGCGTTGGCTTTCGGGTACCATATCGCTCACCAACGCCCTGAAGGGCTGCATGGTGACATTAAAAGATGTGTCCATCAACAACAGCATGGTGGCACCAAAAAACAGCGGTGGCAATAGGTAGGCAAAGTACTCGGAATTAGGCATAAAGAACATTGCCAAAGCCGAAACAATGGCCCCGGCTACAATAAAGGGAATGCGACGCCCCAAGCGGGTCCATGTATTGTCGCTGCTGAGCCCTACAATTGGCTGAACAATCAGGCCTGCAACCGGCGCTGCCAGCCAAAAAAGGCTCAAGTGGTGAGGATCGGCTCCAATGGCCGATAAAATTCTACTTGTATTGGCATTTTGCAGCGAATAGCCTATTTGCACGCCCAAAAAGCCAAAGCTGATATTCCAGATTTGCCAAAAACTAAGTTTAGGTTTTTCCATGAGGTTTTAGGTGAATATTGAGGCAGCAATATGCATAAAAGAGCCAAAATTCCAAAAAAATGAATGCAGCCATTTGGGCCTAGTTTTAGCATTTTTTGGGTGGTTCTTTTCATTCAAATGCACGTATTTTGGAAGTTCATGATGGTCAGGATTTTTGTTTGGTTTTCGGGCTTATTATTGCTTTTAACGGCTTGTACGGAGCAACCCGCTTGCCATGTCGATAAAATACCGGTTGCCGATTTTTTTCGGAATCCGGATAGAGCTGCTTATAAGCTGTCGCCCGATGGTAGATATTTGGCCTATTTGGCACCTTACCAAGACCGGTTGAATATCTTTATTCAGTTGGCAGATGGTGATTCTTCCTGGCGCCTCACCGCTCAAACCGATCGCGACATAGCACGCTTTGGCTGGGCAGGTAACGACCGGCTATATTTTCTACGTGACACCAATGGCGATGAGAATTTTTACCTCGCAACCGTAGGAGTAACCGGGGGAGAAACCAAATCGCTCACACAGTTCGAAGGTGTGCGAACCGAGGTGATTGATGAATTGGTGCAACATCCGCACAAAATGCTGGTGGCACTGAACAAACGCAATCCACAGGTTTTCGACCTTTACGAACTCGATCTTTCTTCGGGTCAATTGCAGTTACAAATCGAAAATCCGGGCAATTACTCTCAATACCTCACCGACGAAGACGGAACCGTTCGACTCATTGTAACCACCCAAGGCACCAGCCAGTCGTTTTTATACCGCAATGCATCCGCTATACCATTTGATAGTTTGTTTGCCATCGGTTTTAAAGATGCTTTTGTACCGGTGAAGTTTCATCGCAAACAGCCCCATTTGGTGTATGCCTTAACCAATATGGGCAGAGATAAAAAGGCGGCAGTACTGTACGATTTGTTGCAGCGAAAGGTGGTGAAGACCCTTTTTGAACATCCCTCATACGACGTTGACTGGATTGTTTTTTCGCAAAAAGACAACGAACCGCTTTTTGCCCAGTATACCGATTGGAAAATGCAGTATCACTTCTTAGCGGACAGGGCAGAAGAGCTTTATCAAAAGGTTTCGAAGCAGCTGAACGAATATGAAGTGGTGTTTACAGGCACCGATGAAGCCGAAACCAAGGTGGTCATTCGCACTTACTCTGATCGTACCATGGGCGGCTACTACCTGTATGATCTTAAAAATGAAGAACTTTCATTGCTTGCCGATGCCAGTCCTTGGTTGAAAAAGGAAAACATGGCAGCGGTAAAGCCCATTGTCTACCAATCGCGCGATGGATTAAAGATTCATGGCTACCTCACCATCCCCAATGGTGCTAAAGCCAAAAATTTGCCTTTGGTGGTGGTGCCGCACGGTGGTCCCTGGACCCGTGATGTGTGGCGTTTCGACCAAAATGTACAATTTCTGGCCAACCGAGGATACGCTGTCTTGCAGATGAATTTCAGGGGATCTACGGGTTATGGTCGCGCTTTTTGGGAAGCAAGCTTCAAGCAATGGGGCAAAAACATGCAAAACGACATTACCGATGGCGTACAGCATCTTATTAACCAGGGCGTGGCCGATCCCAAGCGCATTGGCATTTACGGCGGCAGTTATGGTGGATATGCAGTGCTTGCAGGCTTGGCCTTTACACCCGATTTGTATGCCTGCGGTATTGATTACGTTGGCGTGTCGAATTTGTTTACACTCATGCAAACCATTCCGCCTTATTGGGAGCAAGGAAGGGCCATGTTTTACGAAATGATAGGGCATCCGCAAGCCGATAGTTTGCACTATGTGGAGGTATCGCCAGTATTTCATGCCGATAAAATAAAAGTGCCGCTCATGGTGGTACAAGGTGCCAAGGATCCGCGTGTGAAAAAATCAGAAGCCGATCAAATTGTAGAAGCCCTGGCCGCACGCGGTGTAGAGGTTGACTACATACTGCGTGAAGACGAGGGCCACGGTTTTCGCAAACAAGAAAACAGAATAGCGCTCTATGAATCCATCGAAGAATTCTTAGAGCGCCATCTCAAAAAATAGCTAGTAACTCAATTCAATGGCAGCGCTATGGTAGCCAATGGTTACCACCGCTACATGGGCATGCTCCCAAGGATGCTCACCACCCTGAAAGAAGGGGTCGAAGTTGCTAATTGGCTCAATAAAACGAACTTTTTCGTAGCGAACTGCTTGCTTCACGCCATTGATGCGCACTTCTGCTGTTTCAATGCCGTGGAAAAACAATCGAATTTCCTTAGCTGGGCTCGTCCATTGACCTTCGCTAGCACCAATATGAAGCACTTTCGAAGCTCCATCATGCTTTAAGCTGCGCTTTTCATAGCCGCCGTTTTCAAAAGCATACGTATTGCCGTCGTCGTTGTACAGATAGCCCTGGTACGTGGTATAGCCCGCAAAGAGGTGCAAGTCTAAGGTGTCTGATTTTTCATCACCCACAAACTCACCTGGCATTTGCATGGGTATAACGGCCGATTCTTTTACAAATACCGGCAATACCTCCCGAGGTGTGTCAATGGTGTGTACTTGAGCCCCAGCATATTTTTGGCCATTGTAAAGGTTATACCAAATGCCGTGAGGCAGATAGATTTTTTGTATGGGCATCCAAGAATTTACGGCAGCAACCAAAATAGCCGGGCCAAACAAATATTCATGCCCCCAACGCCGGTCAAAAATGTGGCTGTCGTTCCAATAGTCGAACGCCAAACTACGCGTTACAGGCAGGCCGTTTTCACTGCTTTCGTGGAAGGCGGTGTACAAATAAGGCATCAACCGGTAACGGAGGCGGATGAAGTTGCGCGAAATCTCTTCGGCTTCTTCGCCGTAAGACCAAGGCTCCGAATCGCGGCTGTTGATCATGGTATGGCCACGGAAAAGAGGAGAGAAGGCACCAATTTGCATCCAACGGGTAAACAACTGTGGATTGGCTTCACCCACGAAACCACCAATATCTACGCCCGTGAAGCTGAGTCCGGCCAAACCCATATTCAGCATTAGTCGTACGCCTAAAAGCATGTGGTCATCAGATGCACTGTTGTCGCCGGTCCAGCTGGCGGCATAACGCTGACTGCCACTGTAACCAGCCCTGCTGAGCACAAAAGCGCGGGTATCGGGCATCAGTTTTTTAATGCCTTCGGCAGTAGCCCGGGCCATTTGCATGCCGTAAACGTTGTGCGCCTTGCGGTGGGTGGCTCCCTGTCCATCGAAATCAAATTCAATAAGGTCAGGTAGTTTTTTGCCCCAGGTCACCGGCTCATTCATGTCGTTCCAGTAGCCTTTGATGCCCATTTTGGCCAAAGAAGCAAATTGTTCACCCCACCACTGCCGCGTATCCTCCAGTGTAAAGTCGGGGAAATGACAGGTTCCTGGCCAAACGTCACCACTGTAGTAAGTCCCGTCGGGGAATTTAACAAAGAGGTCTTTCTCCTTGCCGCTTTCGTAAGCATGGTAACCCACCTCTACCTTAACCCCCGGGTCGATGATGACCACTACCTGAAAGTTCATGTCGAGCAAGGCACGCACAAATGCTTCAGGATCAGGGAACTCTTTGTTGTTCCAAGTGAAGAGTTTGTACTGGTCCATGTAGTGGATGTCGAGGTAAATGACATCACACGGAATGTGCTTTTCACGGAAAGTGCGTGCTACGTTCAGCACTTCTTTATCGGGATAATAACTGTACCTACATTGTTGGTATCCCAAACTCCATTTGGGTGGGAGGGGAGCAGTGCCCGTTAACCAACCATATGCTTGCACCATTTCACTTACGCCTCCCGAAGCAAACAGATATTGGTCTAAGCCGCCATCGGGTACTTGAAAATAGCTAAAACGGTGGTTGGAAGCGCCAAAATTGAAAATACTGCGGTAGGTACTGTCCACAAAAACGCCATAAACGGCTCCCTGAGTGATTCCCATATAAAAGGGAGTACTCATGTAAAGTGGATCGTCTTCTTCGCCATAGGCAAAGGCATCGGTATTCCAGTGCTGGTACCACTTGCCCCGTCGGTTCAGATGGCCTGTTTTTTCACCGAGGCCAATGAAGATTTCGTCGTCGCGTAGCTCTTTGTAGTTGTACCACTCTCTGCCAATACGCGAAATGCCAAAAGCGGCATCGTCGGCCAAAAGGGTTTTGCCTGCCTTGTCTTTCAGTTGAAAGCGCAAAGGTTGGGCCTGCACGTACAAGTCTAAACTGTTGGTGCTTAATACCCAGCCAGCGTCAGTAACAGTCCACTGAAATTCGGTTTTTTCAGGACCACGGATCACGGCATAGGAGAAGTCTTCAAAGGATTCGTCTTTACCAACTACCCTGATGCGCACGATGTCGTGGCGATAAACCTGCAGTTCGACTCGTGCTTCCGCTAATTCAAAAGTAATCTTCTGACCATCTATTTGATGGCCTGTACAAGGGCCCAGCGCTTGGTTGGCTGGGTCGAGACGTCTTCGCATGGGTTGGTGTTTAACTGAGGGCTGCTGGTTTTAATACATACACCCCGTAATCGATGATGTTGAGCTCATTTTGCAGCATCACGGTTTTGCCTGTAAGCACATTGAGCATGGTTTTGCCCTGCAATTCAGCAGGCAATGCTACTTTGCTCAGGCTTCCGCGCACATTTACCAGAACAAACAATGCTTGCTCGCCACTGCCGCGTTGGTACATGATCACATCCTTGCTGGTATTTTCAGGGAAGGTAATCTCGGTGCTGCGCAGGGCAGCTTCCTGGTGGTAAATCGACAGCATTTTTTGATAGCTCTCGCGCATGAAGGCATTGTCGTTCCAGCTGATGGCGCTTTTTTCGAAAAGATTCATTTTCTCAGGATGACCTACTTCCTGCCCATTGTAAATCATGGGCACACTCGGCAAATAAATACTTGCAGCAAATGCAGCCAGCGAACCTTCGCGACTTTTGAACAAATTTACTGGCACATCGTCCCACGACGTTTCGTCGTGATTGGTTACAAAACGCATCAAACGACCATGCGCAGGTACTTTTGCTGCTTCTTTTTGAGCTACTTCTGCAAAACTGGCTACGGGTTCACCACCGAAAATCTTCTTTAACTCGTGGTACACTTCCCAGCCGTAGGTATAATCAAAGCCGGCTTCATACAGCTCGGGCTGTGCACCTTCGGCCAACATAATTACCGGCTTGATGGCCTTGATGCGCTCGATGGCCGATTTCCAGAAAGTCACAGGCACCATTTCAGCCACATCACATCGATAACCGTCGATGTTGAATTCCTTCACCCAATATTCCATCACCTTGGTCATTTCTTCAGGTACTTCGGCATTGTCGTAATTTAAATCGGCTACATCCGACCAGTCGGCCACCGGAGGAATGATTTGGCCTGAGTCGTTGCGGGTGTACCAATCAGGATGCTGCTGTATCCAAGCATTGTCGAAAGAGGTGTGATTGGCCACCAAATCAATAATCAGATACATGCCCTTGGCGTGGGCAGCATCTACCAAAGCTTTAAAATCTTCCTTGGTACCAAAATCAGGATTTACATCATAAAAGTCCTTCACGGCATAAGGCGATCCGTAGGTGCCCTTGCGCTTTTCTTCTCCCACCGGGTGGATGGGCATGAGCCAAAGCGTGTTGATGCCGAGTGATTTTAAGCTGTCGAGACCCTGAATGACGCCCTTAAAGGTGCCTTCGGGACTAAAATTGCGAACGAATACCTCATAAATGGCCAATTGGTCTTTGGGCGGAGGAGGAAGTTCAACAGCGGTTTCAGCGTCTTTTTTGTCTTTGCTGCCGCATGCAACGGCCAGGCTTGCCAGTATCATCAGGGTGAATAATTTTTTCATAGCATTGCTTTGAGCGGCTAAAACTAAGTTTTGCGCCGCAATCGAACAAAAAAACCTAGAATTTTAGTTTTTAACAGCTGATTTTCAATTGTTACCCAGCCATGAGATTGCAGCCACGGAGCTCACTGTGGTCGAAGCGGCCCAAAATTTCGAATTGCTCGGTCGATAGTTTCCTGCCCAAATCTTGGGTTTGCAAAAAGGCACAACTGTCTATGTTTGCCAAATCCATCACGTTCACCCCACCGGTTTTACCCACTCCCAGCACCGCAAAAGGATCATTTACATCGCGGATGCTGATGCTCATAGAGGGAGGTGTTACATATATGCCAGCTGCATGGGAGTAGGCTTGCGACAACATCTCGGTCATCCCGTATTCGCTGTGTACCCACTTCACGCCAAAATGTTGCTGCAAGATACCATGCAGTTCTTCCCGCACCATTTCCTTTCTTCTGCCTTTCATGCCGCCAGTTTCCATCAAAACATCCTCGGCTTGCAGCTCAAAGCAGTGGGGCGATTCGGCCAAATCGAGCAAGGCATAGCTTACACCCCATAAAAGCACTTTTTTACCTGCTTCTTTAGCTGCAACGTAAGCTTTTGCCAAGGCGCTGTAATCGTTTAAGAAAAATCCGCTGTTTGGCTGCTTACCTTGCTTTATAAAAGCATCGATCATGTATACCAAACTCGACCCACCTCTCTCAAGGTAGCTGGGCAAAAGGGCAAGTATGACCCATTGATCGAGGGAACCATAGGCATTTTCGAACAACTGCTGGCTATGCTTTTCGTAAAATGCGGGATGCGCTAAGTGGTGCAATGCCGGAGTTTGCCCGGTTGTAGTGCTGCTACTGAATTGAACAGGCGCTTTAAAATCCCACGACTTCACCGCATGGCTTTTGAAGAACGACAGGGGCAAATAGGGGATTTCGGCCAACTGCTTGATGCTTTTGGGCTCAACCTTCAATGCCTTCAAATAGTGGCGATATACAGCTACACTTTCGGCTTGCCAGTAAAAAAGCGCGAGGGCAAAAGCGGTTTTTTCTGCTTCATCTGCCCAATTCAGTGCCGCAAAACGCCGGTGAAATTCGGCGGCTAAATAGCTGTTCGATGCGGTGGGTTGCGGCAACATGCGGCAAAGTTACTTCAATACACAACTTTAAGGGCTTAGTTACGTTCAACCTCCGTATTTTTGTTTATGCGCAACCTCTTCGCATTTGTTGTACTCTTGCTTTTTGCCCTTTTTGGCTGCCAACCCATTCGTTTGTTCGACGAGGTACCTGCCATCAAGTTCGAATCTATAAGCCCGGGCGTAGCCCGTGAAAACATCGACACCGTGCTTATTGTCTTCAGTTTCACCGATGGCGATGGCGATTTGGGACTTGAAACAGGCGACACTACGAACGATATCACCGTGATCGACAAACGCAATGGCCCTCCAGCCATTGGCGACATTACCTTTCCTTACCGCATGCCCTATGTCACCCCACCTGGCCAAAGCAAACAGATTTCGGGCACGGTAGAGCTGAAAATGCAAAACCTCATTCGCCGTCCAGGTTTGCAAACCGATACGGTGCGTTACGAAATTCAAATCCGCGATCGGGCCAACCGCCTCAGCAATACCATCACCACCCCACCCATCGTCATTACAGCCCCTTAAACAATGCGTCTGCGCCTTAAACTTCTTTTTTTGCTGGCATGTTGTACGCCTGTGCTTGGCTTGTCACAGGCTGGAGGTGTGTCGGTTTATAATTTTCTCCGCCTTACGCCCCCGGCTCGGATAACCTCGTTGGGTGGATTTGCGACAGCAACAATGGATGGAGATGTGAATTTGGCAGCGTACAATCCAGCCCTTCTTGGAGCCAATTTGCATCAACGATTGGGGATGTCGGCAGTGAATTACATCAGCGATATTGGATTTGGACAAGCCAATTATGCCCATCACCTCGACGACAAAAGGGGCACCTTGGGTTTTTCGGCTACCTACATCAATTACGGCAAATTCGACCGTACCGATCCGGCGGGTAACAATATGGGTACCTTTAATGCCAATGAAGTTGCTTTGCAAGGGGGGTGGGGGAAAGAGTTGAACCGATATTTTAGAACTGGTGTGAATTTGAAGTATGTAGGGTCTTTCCTAGAATCATACCGTTCACACGGCCTTGCCATTGATATGGCAGGCATGTATGTCGATACCGCCAACCGCATCACCGCAGCTTTGTTAATTCGAAACTTTGGAGCCGTACTTAACAGCTATTATCCTGAAGGAAGCTCTAGCGCACTGCCACTCGATATTCAATTGGCATTTACCAACAGGCTCAAATACGTACCGTTCCGCTGGGGAGTTGTTTTTCACAGCCTGCACAACTGGAATTTGCGCTACAACGATCCTACAGATGTTTATTATCGCCGCCAAGTACTGCTAAATGAGGGTGAACAACCAGCTTCTGAAGGCAATCCTTACTTAGATGAGTTTTTTAGACACATGGTACTTAATGGCGAGTTGTTGCTTTCAAAAAACTTTCACGTTCGTTTTGGCTACAACCACCAAAGGCGCCGTGAACTACTCATTCCTACCCGTTTGGGAAGCAGTGGTTTTTCGTGGGGATTCGGTTTGCAAGTAAAACGTTTCCGTTTCGATTATGGTGGAGGTGCACTCACCTTGGCCGGCTCATCGCACAATTTCAGTGTTACTACCAATCTTGGCGATTGGTGATTTGCAGCCAAAAAAGCTGATCGATGTCCACGTACCGTCTTGGGTTTCTTAAACGTATTTACCTTATAGGCGGTTTGATGGCCACCGTTGCTTGTAATTCTCAACCATCCAGCGCGCCTTCTGCTGCAATCAGCCAAATAAGTGACAGTATGGTAGCAGATTTTCTGCTGCCGAAGCACGAAATTTTAGATTCGCTTGAAGGAGACCTCAATGGCGACGATTTCATGGATTTGCTTTTGCTATTGCGACATCAAAATGAAAGCCAGTCGAACGAAAATCTGGAAAGGCCTTTGTTCATTTTGTTGGGTTCAGCCACTGGTTATCGCTTGGGAGCTATGTCTCGAACTGCAGTTTACTGCTATTTATGCGGCGGTGTGATGGGCGATCCGTATACCGGTATGCAAATTGACAGCACAGGAACCTTTACCATCAGTCACTATGGTGGCAGTAATTGGAGATGGACACGAAACTTGACCTTCCGATTTGATAAAGAAAAGAACGATTGGCTGCTGTATCAGGATGTCTCTGAAAGTTTCAGCGTTTTTGACGAGAAAGACATTCAGGTGGACACAAGAACTTCAACAGAATTTGGTCAGCTGAGCATCAGCAGCTTTAACATCAATGAGGAATAAAAAAAGAGCCCCAAATAGGGCTCTTTGATCTGCTGATTTGGAAGGCTATCAAGCGAATGGATAGCGATTCTCTTCCAAAATTTTAGCGGCGATGCTCCTGCGAACTGCTTTCAAATTCTCGGGCTGTACCTTGGTAAAGCGCTTCAAGCCCAACAACATCATGCGTTGTTCGTCGCCTTCAGCAAATGCATAAATCGCTTCTTTACCTGCACGGTTGCATTTGTCGGCAGCTTGGTGCATGAAGTTGATGGTCATGGCATAACGCTCGGTACATGCTGCTTCGCCCAAACGACCAGCCAGCTTTTCGGTCTTGAGAATGGCCGATTCTAAAGCATATACCTGGATGGCCATGTCGGCAAGGCTCATCAAAATCTCTTGTTCTTCGGCCAATTTGGTCTGGAATTTCTGAACAGCTGCACCAGCCACCATCAAAGTAGCTTTTTTGAGTCCCGAGAGTACCTTTTTGGCAGGAGCAAGGTAGCTTTCGTCCTCTTCAGCGCCAAAATCAGGAATTTCCATCAGCTCTTGCGCAACCTTCATGGCTGGTCCAATGAGGTCGAGTTCGCCTTTGAGGGCTTTGCGGAGCAACATATCCACCGTTAGCATGCGGTTGATTTCGTTGGTGCCTTCGTAAATGCGGCTGATACGTGCATCGCGGTAAGCAGCTTCCATGGGTGCATCGGCAGAGTAGCCCATGCCGCCGTAAATCTGCACGCCTTCATCGGCAATAAAGGCCATGGCTTCGGAGCAAAGCACCTTGATGATGGCGCATTCTGCCGCATACTCTTCAATTCCCTTGAGTTTTGCTTCAGCATCACTCAGTCCTTTGTCTTTGAGGCGTTGCTGGTTGCTTTCTATGTCTTGACCAGCACGGTACAAAGCAGCATCCGATACATAGGCCAAAGTTGCCATATCTGCCAATTTATGCTGAATGGCCCCAAAACTGCCGATGGTTTGTCCGAACTGCTTGCGCTCATTGGCGTATTGTACCGCAAAACCAATCACTTTAAATGCTGCACCCACCACAGCAGCACCCAATTTGATGCGGCCTGCGTTGAGCACGTTCACCGCGATTTTGAATCCGCCGCCACGTTCACCCAACATGTTTTCTACAGGTACTTTCACCTTGTCGTAGAAAACTTGACGGGTAGATGAGGACTTTAATCCCAATTTGTGCTCTTCTTCGTTGAGGCTCAAGCCGGTTACTTCGTCCTTGTGAAATACAAAGCCAGTGATGTTTTTGTCGTCTTCAATACGGGCGAATACGATGAACACGTCAGCAAATCCAGCATTTGAAATCCAGATTTTTTGACCGGTGATTTCATAGTGTTTGCCATCGGGGGTAAGTACGGCTTTGGTTTTGCCTGAATTGGCGTCTGAACCTGCATCAGGTTCGGTAAGGTTGTAACAGGCAATCCATTCACCGCTGGCAACTTTGGGCAGGTATTTTTCGCGGATGGCATCGCTGCCATAATACTGAATGGGCAAGGTGCCGATACCGGTATGGGCACCAAAAGCGGTGGCCAAAGAGCCTGTCATACTGCTTATTTCTTCGCAAATCAACATGGAAGTATTGAAGCCCATGCCCATGCCACCGTATTGCTCGGGTACGCTTACACTCAGCAAGCCCATTTCGCCTGCTTTTTTCATGAGTTCAGCAACCAAGGTATAATCGCCCTTTTCAAAACGCTGCAAATGCGGCAGCACTTCGGCTTTCATGAATTCCTTGGTGGCCTCAAACATCATGAGCTGTTCTTCGGTAAAGTCTTCACGGATGAAGATGTCGGCAGCTTGGCTTTCCTTCACCAGGAACTCGCCACCGCGCAATGATTTTTTTGTGCTGGTTTCCATATGGATTGCTTTTATAGTATTTCGTAAATTCCTGCAACACCCTGACCGCCCCCTACGCAGGCGCTGATCATGCCGTACTTCTGATTTCTGCGGCGCATTTCGTTGAAAAGTTGCACCGATAGTTTGGCACCCGAACATCCCAGGGGGTGACCCAAGGCAATGGCACCACCGTTTACGTTAATGCGCTCAGGGTTGAGATCCAACTCCTTGATTACAGCCAACGATTGTGCGGCAAAAGCTTCGTTGAGCTCAATTTGGTCGATATCTGCCTGCTTTAAGCCAGCCTTTTTCAAAGCCAACGGAATGGCGGCAACCGGACCAATACCCATGTACCGTGGATCAACGCCTTGTGTGGCATAGCTCAGCATGCGCGCAATGGGCTTGAGGCCTAGTTCATTCACCATCTTTTCCGACATCACCATCACAAAGGAAGCACCGTCGGAAGTTTGTGACGAGTTACCGGCAGTTACGCTACCGCCGCCAGCAAATACGGGCTTCAACTTGGCCAAAGCTTCGAGGTTGGTGTCTTTCCGCGGACCTTCGTCGGTATCTACCACGAATTCACGGGTACGTTTCTTCATCTTCTCATCTACATACACCTCTTGTACTGTAACCGGCACGATCTCATCCTTGAACTTGCCCGATTCGATAGCGGCAATGGCTTTTTGGTGCGAGTTGAAGGCGAAAAGGTCTTGCTCTTCGCGACCAATGCCGTACTTGCCAGCTACCTGCTCTGCAGTAAGGCCCATGCTGGTGTAATAATCGCCATGGGTAGAAGCGATTTTGTAGTTGAGTGCTGTTTTCCAGCCCATTACAGGCACCAAACTCATCGATTCGGTTCCACCTGCAATGATGCAATCGGCCATGCCCGAATGGATGCGGGTTGCGGCTATGGCAATGGCTTCGAGCCCCGAACCGCAGTAACGGTTGATCACCATGCCCGGCACATTGATGGGCAAGGATAGGAGCGAAATGATACGACCCATTTGCATGCCTTGCTCGGCTTCGGGTACGGCATTGCCCACAATGAGGTCGTCGACCCGGCTGGGGTCAAGTTGGGGAAGGCTGGCAACGAGGTGTTTGATAACGTCGGCAGCCAAATCGTCGGGACGGGTGAAACGGAATCCACCCTTGGTTGCTTTTCCTACGGCAGTGCGGTAGCCTGCCACAATGTATGCGTTCATATTTGTTAGTTTCGGAGTGGACGGCCAGATTTCAACACTGATTGGATGCGCTCTAAAGTCTTTTTCTCGCCCAATAGGGAGAGGAAGGCTTCGCGCTCCAGGTCGAGCAAATATTGCTCAGTTACTTCTTGTGGGTACGACAAATCGCCCCCACAAATGGCATAAGCCAGTTTTTCGGCAATTTTTTTATCGTGGTCGCTGATGTATTTGGCCATGTGCATGCCGTTGATGCCAGCCAAAAAGAGGGCCATACCACCACGACCTTGCACTTTTACATTGGTGCGCGGTTGAGGTTGTACATAGCCGGCTTCGGCCAGTTCGAGCGCCAAGCGTTTGGCATCGGCCAGGTGCAAGCGTTCGTTCACCGAAATGCGGTCGCCCCGGCGCAGATAGCCCAAATCAAAGGCTTCGTAAGCCGAAGTAGCCACTTTGGCGGTGGCAATGTTCATAAAGGCATGTTGCAGCGAATTGTATTCAACGTCACCTTGTTGGATGCTGTCGGCCACGCGCAGCGCCATTTCTTTGGTTCCACCACCAGCTGGGATCACGCCCACACCTACCTCTACCAAACCAATATAGGTTTCGGCGGCAGCTTGTACGGCATCGGCGTGTAAAGTGAGCTCGCATCCACCACCCAGGGTGAGTCCCTTAGGAGCCACCACCACCGGAATGCTCGAGTAACGCGCACGCATCGTAAATTTTTGGAAGGCACGGATGGCAAAATCCAGTTCATCATACTCTTGCTCTACGGCCAACATGAACACCATGCCCAAATTGGCACCTGCCGAGAAGGTTGCTGAATCGTTAGCTACCACCAAAGCGCGGTAATCTTTTTCAGCCAAATCAACGGCCTTGTGGAATCCGGCAATGACTTCGCTGCCAATGCTGTTCATTTTGGTGTGGAACTCGAGGTTCAGTACGCCGTCGCCCATGTCGATGACTGAGGTTCCGCTGTTTTTCCAAACGGTTTTTTGACCGCGGAGTACATCTAGGGCCACCACCTGCTGGCTGCCGGGAATAGGTTCGTAGGTGCCGGTGGCGGGACTGTAATACAGCTTTTGTCCGTTCTCAATCTTGTAGAAATGGGTATGCCCGGCTTCCAGCATTTGGTTGATCCAAGGCGCTGGGGCTTGTCCGTACATGGTCATGAGGTTAGCCATATCACGCAGCCCAACCGCGTCCCAGGTAGCAAACGGACCGAGTTCCCAACCAAAACCTGCCATCATGGCGTCGTCAATTTGGTAAAGGTGGTCGGCAATTTCGGGCATGCGGTACGATACATACTTAAATAGGTAGATGAAGTTCAAGCGGATGAATTCACCAGCCTTATCGGGCATCTGCACCAGCATTTTCAAACGTTTGCGCAAATTGTCCTCAGCCTTAATGGGGTCGAGCAGTGGGAATTTTACCTTTTCCTGCGGACCATACTCCAGCGTTTGCAAGTTCAGTGAAAGGATTTCTTTTTTTCCTTCTGCCGATTTCGACTTTTTGTAGAAGCCTTGGCCGGTTTTGTCGCCCAGCCAATTGTTCTCTACCATCTTGTTGAGGAAGGAGGGGAGAGCAAAGAGGTCGCGGGCTTCGTCGTTCGGACAATTATCGGCAACCCCCTGCGCTACTTTCACCAAGGTGTCGATACCAACCACATCGCAAGTGCGGAAAGTGGCTGACTTAGGGCGACCGATAAGTGGGCCCGATAATTTGTCGATGGCTTCAACACTCAATCCCAATTTTTCGATGCTGTTAAACAAGGCCATGATACCAAAAACACCCACGCGATTGGCAATAAATGCTGGAGTATCTTTAGCCAGTACCGTGGTTTTGCCCAGAAACTTGCTGCCGTAATGCATCAAGAAATCGGTCACCTCTGTTTTGGTTTCGGAGGTAGGAATGATTTCGAACAACTTTAAATACCTGGGAGGATTAAAAAAGTGCGTACCGCAGAAATGCTGTCTGAAATCAGCGCTTCGGCCTGATGCCATCATGTGTATGGGTATGCCTGAAGTGTTGGAGGTGATGAGGGTACCTGGTGTACGGTATTTTTCAACCTGCTCGAAAACCTGCTGTTTGATTTTGAGGTTTTCTACTACCACTTCCATTACCCAGTCTGACTGGGCGATGCGGTGCATATCGTCCTCAAAGTTTCCGGTTTGGATGCGCGAGGCGAATGATTTGTGGTAGAGTGGGGCAGGGTTCGACTTGATGGCTGATTGCAGGGAATCGTTCACAATGCGGTTGCGCACTTTTTTGTTGTCGAGGCCCAAGCCGGCCGCTTTTTCATCATCGTTGGGTTCGCGCGGCACAATGTCGAGGAGCAATACCTGAACGCCAATATTGGCAAAGTGGCAGGCAATGCGCGACCCCATGATGCCCGAACCCAGGATGGTTACCTGCTTAATGATTCGTTTCATGATGTATGGTTTGATTTTTTTGGTCGAAAATGTGGTTCTCTGCAATGAGGGTATTAACAGTATCCATTACCCTGTAAAAGGCTTCCAAGTCTGAAAGAGAAACGCTGTCTTGGACTTTACGATTGAATTGACGCACTTTGTCTTTGGCTACTTCGCGGGCTTCTTTGCCTAAATCGGTCAAGAAAATCTTTACTGCACGTCGGTCGTTGGCGTTGTAGCGGCGGCGTTCTATCCAGCCGCGGTCTTCTATATTATTAAGGATACGGGTCATGCTCGACGCTTCCATGCCGAGTAGGGGAGCCAATTGGGTTACTTGGGTTCCGTCGTCATCTATGTGAAGGAGCACGAAGGCGGCAGATACGCTCAAGTCGTATTGTTCGGCTTCGGTATTGTACATCCGTGCGATGTTTAGCCAAGTAAGCTTGGTTTCAAAACAGATGGTTCTTTTTTTCTGTGCCATAGGATTGTGGCCACAATATAATATGCCTGCATACAATATGCAAGAATATAAATAAAAAAAGCAGCCCTCGAGAGGACTGCTTATCGGATCCATGTTTCACTCCAAATCCGACAGTCTAAGGTACCAACTTTTTGTGAACCGAGCACTTATCCACATTTCCATTCGCTTTTTCAGCCAGTTGTTTTGATTTTTACGCATAATAACATTTGGGTTTGGAGGATTCGGATTGGCTTTTTAATTTCGAATACAAATCGACGGACTCATGAAAAACTGTTTTAAATCAATGGTTTGCGGATGGCGTTCCTTCATCAAACCAGCATTGCTATTATTTTTTCTCGCCGTAGTTTCAATAACGGTGGTGTCGTGCAGCAAAGACAGGGGGCTGAATCAATTTCACATTCAAGGCCAACTTGTAGAGCTAGGAACCAATATGCCCTTGAGGCATGCTGGGGTAAAATTCATCATATTCAAAAGTCACAAAAGCTCACCACTCGTAAGCGCTATACACATTCCTGTTGATTCATTCGAAACGGATGCGAATGGTCAATATGATTACATTTTTAGAAGTACTGAAGAATTGGACAATTTCGAACTAAAGGTTGTTAGTACTGTGTTCGGATACTTCGGAAATACAAATTCATATAGCTTAGCTAGACCTGAGGTAGATTTTAGGAGGATACACCTTTCTAGAAAGGTTTTGTTCAATTTTATTGTTGATAATAGTGAAGGTAGGGCCTCAGATCTTTTTAGCTTCATAATGTCCGGTATGAGTTTACTTCATTATTTCTCTGGAAATGGAATATTTCAATATTCACTTGAACGGCCGGCTTTCGTTCCTTTTGAAATAAATTTTGGAGACTGGCAAAAGGATTCTAGTTATTTGATTCCTGTCTTTATCGATTCTCTTGAGACTTATACGGTAGTTCATAAAATCACAAACTAACTAGTATAGAAATAACCTTTTTGGCGGAAAAGGTGACGCACCATTGGATCCATGTTTCACTTCAAATCCAATTTTTATGTTCACCTTCATCAAAAAAATGGCCCTAACAGGCAGCATGGTGCTGCTTGGGGCCGGGGGTGTGGGCGCCCAGCAACAGTCAGCCCAGCAACACATCAATAGGTACAGCTTGCTTCAACCCTTTGTGCCCGAAGGTATCTTGGTGGAAAGGAGTCCGGCCAGTTTGCTGAGAAACACTTTGACCATTGACCCAGAGCGTTTTTCTTATCTGCGCCAAGACACCTCCCATTGGAACCATTTCGTGGAGTTTTATCGGTTTTGGCAACCAGCTAGCTATCAAGCAAGCCGTTTTCCTCTTGTGCCCGACACTTTGAGCGACGCTGCTGAAAGAGCCATGTTCGGCGGGCAAATCGCTCCACAATGGCAGCAACGTCAAATCCAAAATGAAGTGGTACTCGGTGGAATGCTCTTTAATTACCGAGAATTTGCCGACGATGCTTTAGACAGCATGTATGTTTACTACGACCAGGCGGTTGATAAATTTCGACTGGGCTTGGGAAGTATTACCTTCACCGACACCATTTGGACGGACCCGAACAATTTGAACAGTTGGAGTATTCAAACTTTTAATCGCTCCTTCAATAACCAAATTACATTACAGCGTTGGTCGAATATCAAACCCTTTTTCATGCTGGCAGCGCATACCCAGTCTGCCAATGTTTCCGCCGGTCAACCAGTTCGTTTCGTAATGCCAACCAATTTGTTTTTTGGCAGCTGGGCGGGCTCAACCCTTCAAATCGACTTTGACAATGGGGCCGGGTACCAAACGGTAGCCGTAGGGCAGCAATTACAAATAACCTATGCGCAACCAGGGCAAAAGTGGATCAAATACCGTGTACTTAACCCCGATGGTGGTGCTTCAACCATTACACCAGGTGTGATTTCACTTACCGTTGGGCATTTGCGCATCGGAAACCCGAGCCATTTGTTCTTTAGTGGCCAACAGTCTTGTATTTCGTTTCCTGGCATTCAACCAGGAATTGCAGCGGCCTTCATTAGAACTGCTCCTCAAAACCAAGGCAAGTTAATGAAGCCTTTTGTTTTGGTTGAGGGAATAGAAATGGAAAGTGTGGTAGAGGGTAATCCAACCCTGGTAAAAGCCAGCGCCGAAGGATTTGGAGATTTCACTTGGTCGCATATTAGTTCTGGCAATTATGGGCCTGGTCGTGAACACATTGCAGAACTCACTAATTTTTTGGATTCGATTAATAGGGCTGGCTACGATGTGGTTTTCGTAGATTTTCTCACCAATAGGGCAAAAATTGAAGCCAATGCGGTGGCTTTGTCTTCTTTATTGGTTCAGATAAATCAACAACTCATGCAAAACGGATCAAAGAGCAATATCGAACTTATTGGCGCCAGTATGGGGGGCTTGATAGCAAGGGTAGCGTTGCGTCAAATGGAATTACAAGGATGCTGCCACAATGTGAAGCTATTTACCACCTACGCCTCTCCTCACATGGGGGCCAATGTGCCCTTGTCGATGCAATTGGGCTTAAAGGATGCCGCATACCGGTTAAACTTTTTAGGCATGGGCAACGAAGTGAAAGCGATTTACGAAAATGTTTTGAATTCACCTGCTGCACGTCAAATGTTGTACTACCATGCCGAAAGCAGTGCTTCCGCAGATAGAGAAGCATTCACAGCTTTAATGGATCAACTGGGATGGCCGAGAGAGCCGAGGAAAGGAGCGGTAACTAACGGTAGTTTAAATGGCACCCTTCAAACGAGTTCAAATGGTTTTGGGGCTCCGACATTAAGCCCTGGTATGCAGTTATTTTTAGAATCCAGAGAAGTTTGGGTACCCACCAATTTTCCCTTGCCTAATAATGCACGTAATTATCGCAATGCGGGCACCAACGGTATGTATTTGTCGCGCAACGAAGGATTTGTGATGCCTCATTCGCCGCAAGTGGCGAGCAACGCGCTCATTTACCGCGCCGGAAAGGACGTAATAGATAACTTTGCTGATGTTGCCAACGCGCATCTTACCTATGCCACCGGCATGTTTCGTTTTGTGAAACGTGGAATTGCTATTGGCGCAGCCGCCGCTGCTGCACCACCACTTGCTCCAGGCATAATTGCTGCTGGTGCTATTAAACTTACTGCTCTTGCTATAAGTGTAGATAGATTGTTACAAAATCAGTTTAATTCTAACATCAATTCTAATTTGTCCCATGTTCAAAAGTTCGCATCTTTTCCTACGTTGGGTGTTGATTATGCACCAGGTGACTTTAGCGAAGGATCAATCCACAGAAAAAACTCAATTTTTTCACGTTCAAGCCGATACTCAAACCATACTTTTGTGCCTACTTCGAGTTCTTTCGCAAGAAATGATGTTTTTTTGTTTGGACTCCAGAATGCACCTCAAATCGTTCAACGGGTAAATCCGTTTCTTGGTTTGGAGGTTCTTTACTCTCCACAGGAATCGACTTTATTTAGTAATCAGAAGCATGTTTATGTTGATCCTTTATTTGCAAATGCTTTTATCACCAATCAGGTTACTTCTTCGAGCAGCCTCACAAATCAGAGCTTAACTAACTTCATAAATATAGCTAGGCCAATTGCTATTAACAACACCCTATGGGCAATGAATGCCGATGTTGAATTGGCACCATGGCGCATTGGAAATGGAGGCCACCTGGGCATAAATCTCAATCAGCCAGTGAATGTGACTGGTCAGCCACTATTTGGAATTAACCGACCCGCGCCTAATTTTCACTTTGTAACCAAAACGAGTACCTTCGATTGTGATTCGGTGCCCGTTATTGTTGAGCAGGGTGGTACTCTTGAGCTGGGAGACATACAACCCGGAAACGCCTTAACTGCTGAAGTGTATTTCCGGGAGGCGAGTAGCTTAACCCTACACGCTGGTTCAAGGTTGCGCATAAACAATCGCAGTCATTTGATCATAGAGCGGGGTTCTACTTTGATTGTTCATCCTGGTGCTCAAATTGAACTTTTGGGCGATTCAGCGATTTTGGAAATCAGAGGACGAGTAATTCTGCTCGATAACGCTCAGTTTACTTTTTCTGGTTCTGGTTTTGTACGAATAAATCAAAACCCTGGCTTACTCAATAGTCGCTGGAGCTTTGGTCAAGGCAGTGGTATTCGTTTAACTGGTCTCAATCGAAGCGATAAGGTTCTGGAGGTTGTAGGGGAGTTCAGGCTTTTGGATACAGCTGCCTATATTGAAATTTTGAATGCTAGGGTTGATTTAATGTCAAATGCCCGCTTGAATACCCACAGCAAAGTGAGGTTCGAAAATGTACATTTCACGGGACAACCAAATCGCACCCACCAAGGTGTAATGGTACATGGTCAACCGCATTGTGTTATCAAAAATTGCCTTATCACAAATGGAAATGTTGGCTTATCGGCCTATTTACTTACCTATAACAATCCATTGTTGATTGAACAGGTAGAATTTTCAAACAACAATACAGGTCTAGAAACTTTTGGCAGGTCAGCTCAACTGACGCAGTGTACTGGCCGCAATAATAATGTCTTCTGGAGAGGCTATGACATTGAAGGTATCAGTCGGGTAAGAGATTGTCGCATTGTGCAAAACCAGGAGGGCATTCACGTAATGGGGCAACACGGCGCACAACTTGAAATACTAGAGTCGCGGTTAGATAGTAATGATCGAGGATTAATGGCCTTTGGTGATTTGAGGTTGAAACCATTTTGTTCGTCATTCAATCACAATCAAATTGGTATTTATGCAGGAAACACACAGTTATTAATGGGTGGTAATGCCAATAATTCCTTTTTGAACAATCATACGGCCATATACCTCGAAGAAATTGATAACCTTTTCATTGTAAATGGATACAACAACTTTGCAGGCAGCACTTGGTACATCACAGGCCGATTTACCGGCATTGCACACCAATATTTGAGCACCATTCCGAATGTTTTGGGTTATTTCTTGAATGTAGCGAACAACCGCATGCCTTTAATTAATCAACAGATTCCGATTGATTTAGAAGACGGTGATGGAAATTCGGTTTTGGTGACTAATTGGACTTTTATGAGTCATATTCCGTTAGCTTGTGTGAGAACTGCTTCTGCTGACTACGATTACTGGGTATTGAATTCGGTTGGCTCTACAAGACCGGTAGAAATTAATGGTGTATCCAAAACTTTGCCCTTGGCTCTTTTAGATGCAGTTGAATTGGTTTCCAAAAATGAAATAGTTGCGAATCCGCAAGATTTGTTAGCGGTACAAATGTTTCATGAAATTTTCAATTCCATTAGGTCCACATTTGAAGACCCGTTGTCAAAAGAAGAGGTTTTAATTCTCGACTTGGCCCTTGTGAGGATGATTGAAGCGGTGAGCAATAGCTATAAGTATGCACTGCTACAGCCAGCTCGTGGAGATGAGGAGTTTCCCCTGAGCAACATTATAGCATGGACCATAGCAGAAATTCAACACCGACTAAATGAAGCAAATGCATCAGCCAATTTTGAAGTTGTGAATAAGTTGAAGCTCAAAATGGCACATGTGTATCGCATAGGGGAATATTACAAAGAAGCCTTGTTGGAGTTGAATGATGTTATCGCGAATTCTTCATGGGGTTCCGACATTCACACACAGGCTATCTACTGGCATTGTGTATGCGAAGCGGAAATGGCCTTGGTTAAAGGTGAAATCAATGCAGAAGAGTTTGAAGCCTTGCGCGCTCCTTGTTTGCAAAACATCCCTGAGATGCGTCAGGCCAAGCGCACTTGGAAGCTCCAAAACTTGTTTGATCCGCATGCTAGTAAAAGCTTTAAACTGAATGCTTATCCCAATCCGGTTACTGACCTCATTACCCTTGAGCAGTTTGCCGATAATGGCCAAGCCAGCATTCAAATCTCCAATGCCTTTGGACAGGTAGTTTTGAACACCGAATGGAAAAATCCCTATGAGCGAGCAAAGGTTGATGTTCGCTCATTGCCTCAGGGATTCTACATTGTTGAGGTAATCACCACTACTGGCAAAAAGGCGCAGGTTAAATTGGTGAAGCGCTAATCACAATCGAAAAACTTCCTTGATTACATCCTGGTGTGTTTGTCCAAATTGGGCAACGCACCAGGTTAATAAAAGCGCCCGTTCACTCGGACTGATCCAGCGGAGCCCTTTTTTCAATTCTTTGCGAAACAAATCTTTGTCGAAGCTTACTTGGGTAAGCACATGCTTTACAAAATCGAGCATCTGTTTCATGGTGCTGTAATTGAGATGACTAAGTTAGTACAATTGGCTGATTAACGAGCCCTTTTTCAAAATGGTGCGAAGTCTTTTGCAGTTTAACACACAGGTAACATGCTTGCTTTCGGTAAAGTGCTCATTTCGTATTACTTTTGCGGCGTAAAAGGAAAAGTGATGAAGAAAATTTTAACATTTCTGGCAATCTTATTGGTAAGCAGCGCTACCCAAGCGCAGGTTTATCCTTTGAGAACCATTGAACAAATCCAGTTTATTCACCCCGACACCTTGCTGACAGGGAAAACTTTATCACCACTACTTAATGATACAGTTAGGGTGAGAGGTTTGGTGATTTTTAATCCACGTAACCATGTATTGGGCGGGGTAAATTGGAGAGCATCTTATCTGGTAGATACAACCGGTTTGACTGGTAATAACTGGCGAGGATTGTTGGTTAGATTACCTGTAATGGCTGACTCTTCGACCACCAATTTTTTCAATACGTTTCAACCTGGCAACATTGTAGAGGCAACGGGTGTGGTACGTGAATTCCAAGACGCAAGCCCAAATTCGGGTGAAACGCAAGTTGACTTGATTCCAGTTGCAACGTCGGTAGTTGGTTTTGCTGCGCCACCCGCACCCAAAGTGGTTCAAATTAACCAATTCATGCAATTCGACCCGAACGATCCTGCTGTACCTCAGAAAATTCAAAAGACTACAGGTGAGCAATACGAGGGCATGTATGTGGAAATTCCAAATGTGTTTGTAACAGGTGTATCTACCTTCAACAACGGCAGAATAAGTTGGTTGGTGAGAGATGCCTCGGGTTCGGAAATGAATGTGCGTGATGCTTCGGTGTTCTTCCGGCCACCCTTCATTTCATCAACCGCATCCACACCTCCCAATCCTTTTGCCGATGTATTTGTGCAACAGGGTAAAGCTTTCGCATACATTAGGGGGGTTATCACCGAAACAAACTTCGGTTCCCTATATCCTCGCTACGAGATTGTACCTTTAGTACCTAACGACTTGGGCCCTGTAACCGCTGCACCACCTTTTGCAAGCAGCATCGTTGTTAATCCTGCTATTCCTTCAACCAATACCAGCGTTACTATTGGCGCACGCATCGAAGACTTGGATGGCTCGGTTTCATCTGCAAGATTGTTCTACACCAATGGAGTTGCTGGCACTGTTTATGATTCGGTACCGATGACTTTGGCTGCGGTAGATTCTTTCGTTGGCACCATTCCGGGAAGTTTCCTTACCCAAGATGGCGCTTACATCAAGTACTTCATCCGTGCTATCGACAACCAAGGTAATGTATCCATTACTCCCGACACGTCATTAACTTATTCAGTTTTCCGTGTGTTGAATGGCGGTATAACGCAGCTTTCGCAAATACAGGAAACACCCTTCCCCAGCGGTCGCTCTATCTACGACGGCGCCATTTTGAACATGAATGTGCGTGGCCGCATCATGTCGACCTTGAGCACCAACGACTACAACCGCATTATTTTCCAAGATGGTCGCGGTCCTCTGTCGGGTATTGTACTTACTCCCGGCAACCAAGGTGCCACCGATATTGATGTTCGCCGGCGTGGTGATAGTATTCACATTACCCGTGGTCGTGTATTCGAAGATTTCGGCATCACCACCATTGAAGTATTGGCCTACAACTTTGTAAGTACTGGTCAACCCTACGCACCTGTGAGTGTGCCTATCGATTCAATCATTGCCCGGAGGTTTAACTACACCGAGGCTTACGAATCGATGTTGCTTGAATTCAACAACGTATTCGTTGTAAATCAGAATCCAGATGCGCCTAGCAACTTTGGCGAATTTGCCATCTATCCCGATTCAAATGCAACCATTGGTTTGCGTGTAAGGGGTGGTGTTGCCCAGTCGAGCCCCGATTTGGGCCAGAATTTCAATACCGACTCGGTGCGTTTTCGTCAAGAACTAACGTTCATTCGTGGTATTTTGGCCTTCAATTTTGGTAACTGGAAGCTTCAGCCGCGCAATCGCAGTGATATTGCAGGTTTTACCACAACTACTGGAAATGTTTCTATTCCCGAATTGCCCAGCAACGCGAGCTTAACAAAGCTTTATCCTAACCCTAACCAAGGACGTTTTACTATTGAATTGCAGGCCAAAACATTTGAGCCAGTTCAAATGGAAGTGCTCGATATGGCGGGTAGGGTGCTGCACCGACAAACTTTCCAAGTTGAGCCAGGCAATCAGCGCTTCGATGTAAGTGGTTTAGATTTGTCGAACGGCATGTACATGGTGAAGCTCAGTGGCAGCCAAACGCGTCAGTTTGCTCGTTTTCAGGTGAATCGCTAAGCAATACCTGAATTTTATACAAGAGCCATCCTTCGGGGTGGCTTTTTTTTTGAACTTTTTATCAGCGTTGATGAGTTGTGACAATGTGTTTACAATATTTGAAGTCCCAAGGCCAACTCTTGGGAAGATAATTGTTAATTTAGCCCGAAAGAAACTAACTGCGTTGCTGTTCGTTTTAGACTGAAGAAAGGATTTACCATGGATGCCAAATTTTCTCCCAAAGTAAAAGATGTGATTTCCTACAGCAAGGAAGAAGCCATCAGACTGGGACACGACTACATAGACCCTTGCCACTTGCTGCTCGGATTGATCCGAGAAGGAGATGGTCAGGCCATCAAAACGCTGAAGAGCTTAGGGGTAGACTTGAATCGCTTGAAAAAGTCGATTGAAGATGCCATTAAAGGCAATGCGACAGCCAATGTGGTAAATGCCGAAAACATACCACTTACCAAGCAAGCGGAGAAAATCTTAAAAATTACTTTTCTGGAGGCCAAAATCTTTAAAAGTGAGCTTATCGGCACGGTTCATTTACTGCTTTCGATTTTACGAGAAGAAGACAGTTTGGCAACCCGCATCCTAGAAAAATTCGACATCAATTACGAAGTGGTAAAGGAAGAGATGGATGCCATGATTGAAGGCCGTGAAAAAGCAGAGCCGCCCAAAGCCTCCTACGAAGACGCCTTCTCCGACGATGATAAGAAGTCGTTTGAACAGCCGCGTAAACCCGGTGCCACCAAAAGTCGCACCCCGGTACTCGATAACTTTGGCAGAGACCTTTCGCAGCTTGCCGATGAAGGTAGGCTCGATCCAATCATTGGTCGCGATGAGGAAATTGAGCGTGTTTCGCAGATTTTGAGTCGTCGGAAAAAGAACAACCCCATTCTCATCGGTGAACCAGGGGTAGGTAAAACTGCCATTGCCGAAGGTTTGGCCTTGCGTATCCACCAGAAAAAAGTTTCTCGTGTACTTTTCAATAAGCGCATCGTAACGCTCGATTTGTCGTCATTGGTAGCGGGTACCAAATACCGCGGTCAGTTTGAGGAGCGTATGAAGGCTGTGATGGGCGAGTTGGAAAAAAGTCCGGATGTGATTTTGTTCATCGACGAAATTCATACCCTTGTTGGTGCTGGTGGAGCCAGTGGCTCTTTGGATGCCAGCAATATGTTCAAGCCGGCATTGGCCAGGGGTGAGGTGCAGTGCATTGGTGCTACCACCTTAAACGAATACCGTCAGTACATTGAAAAGGATGGTGCGTTGGATCGCCGTTTCCAAAAAGTGATGGTCGATCCGCCTTCACCTGCCGAAACCATCCAAATTTTGAACAACATAAAGAGCAAGTACGAAGATCACCACAACGTTACTTATTCTGATGCTGCCATAGAAGCTTGTGTGAAACTTACCGAAAGGTACATTACCGATCGTTTCTTGCCAGATAAGGCCATTGACGCCATGGATGAAGCGGGTGCGCGTGTTCACATTACCAACATCAATGTGCCGCAAACCATTCTTGATTTGGAGGCCCAAATTGAAGAGATTAAGGAGCTGAAAAACAAGGTGGTTAAAAGCCAGAAGTATGAAGAGGCAGCTCGTTTGCGCGATACTGAAAAACGATTGCTAGATGATCTAGACAAGGCCAAAAACGAATGGGAGGCCGAGTCGAAGTTGAAGCGTTACGCTGTATCCGACGATAATATTGCCGAAGTAGTAGCCATGATGTCGGGTGTGCCCGTTACACGCATTGCCCAGGCCGAAAGTGAGCGTTTGGGCAGCATGGGCGAGGCTTTAAAAGGCAAAGTAATTGGCCAAGACAAAGCAGTTGCCGCCATTAGCAAAGCCATACAGCGTACCCGCGCAGGTTTAAAAGACCCTAAAAAACCTATCGGTTCATTTATTTTCTTGGGTCCAACTGGTGTAGGTAAAACCGAATTGGCCAAAGAATTAGCGCGTTTCTTATTCGATACCGAAGATGCTTTGATTCGGGTTGACATGAGCGAATACATGGAGAAATTCAGCGTATCGCGTTTGGTAGGAGCGCCTCCCGGCTACGTAGGTTACGAAGAAGGTGGCCAACTTACCGAAAAGGTTCGTCGCAAGCCCTACTCGGTGGTGCTACTTGATGAAATTGAAAAAGCGCATCCTGATATTTTCAATTTGCTTTTGCAAGTGCTCGACGATGGTCAACTGACCGATGGTTTGGGTAGAAAAGTCGATTTTAAGAATACCATCATCATTCTAACCTCTAATATTGGTTCACGTCAATTGAAGGATTTTGGAACAGGGGTAGGTTTTACTACGCCGTCGAAGGCAAAATCGGTAGAAGATGAATCGAGAACGGTTATCCAAAATGCCCTGAAGAAAACCTTTTCGCCAGAATTTTTGAACCGTATCGACGATGTGATTGTGTTCAATTCTTTGGAGAAAGACGATATCTTTAAGATCATCGACATCACCATCCGCGATGTGTATAAGCGCATAGAAGATTTGGGTTATAAGCTTGAAATCACAGAAGTTGCCAAGAATTTTATAGCCGAAAAAGGCTTCGATCCGCAATTTGGTGCTCGTCCGTTGAAGCGCGCCATTCAAAAGTATGTGGAAGATACGGTAGCTGAAAAAATCATCAGCGGTGGACTCAAAGAAGGCGATAAAATTGTGGTTGATTTGAACGATCAGCAAGAAATTGAGGTGAGTTCGGGTACCAAAAAGTCGCGAAAGATGAAGGACACCCCTTCGGAAGAAGGCAACGCCAGTTAATAAAAGCCCCGAAAGGGGCTTTTGCTTTTTCCACCGTGGACAAAAGCCTGCCTGCTATTCCTTATTTTAGCAACATGAATTACATCCTGTTCGACGACAGTTTGTCGGAGCACCTGTTACCCTTAACCTACACCCGCCCGAGCTGCGAATTGTTAGTAGGTATTTGGCGCTTGCGCGAAAAGTGGGAATCGCGATTGGGGCGTTCAGTTTCGTTTATTCCGTACCGCAACTACTTGGCTAGCAAGTACCCAGCGCATTATACAGCCGATAATACCTACATCAATGGCGCCTTGCTGGTGGATGATCACTTGTATGATGCAGTAAATGCATTGGGCATGCAGCAGGCTTTGGTGCAAGGCAATAGGGTATTGGCAGTGAGGTCGGCCAATCATATGGACCGTTTCGAAACCGAATTGTTGGCCGCCGCTGGTATTCAGTCTTTGACCTATGAAAATAATGCCGATTGGATTGCCTATCCCGAAGATATTTTCCACAAAAACGGGAGAGAAATTGCACGTGATTTTTCAGCCATCACGGCCAACAGGCATTCGGCAAAAGCAGATGATAGCAACCGCCTGATTGCCCAAGAAAATATATTCATTGAAGAGGGTGCAACTTTAACGGCCTGTACCATCAATGCCAAAGCAGGGCCAGTTTACATTGCGGCAGGAGCTGAGGTGATGGAAGGTGCTACTATTCGTGGTCCGTTTTATTTGGGTGAGCACAGTACTGTAAAAATGGGAGCCAAAATTTATGGCGATACGAGCATTGGTCCACATTGCAAAGTAGGTGGAGAAATCACCAACTCGGTGATGATGGGCTATTCGAATAAAGGTCACGATGGTTATATGGGCAACTCGGTCATTGGCGAATGGTGCAATTGGGGAGCCGATACCAATAATTCTAACCTGAAGAACAACTACGAGCAAGTAAAGCTGTGGGACCATGTGACAGGCAGGTTTCGGAATACAGGTTTGCAGTTTGCTGGATTGATCATGGCCGATCATGCCAAATGTGGTATCAATACCATGTTTAATACGGGAACCGTGGTGGGGGTGGGGGCCAATATTTTTGGTGCCGGTTTCCCACGCAATTTTATGCCTGCCTTTGCTTGGGGTGGGGCACAATCGTTAGAGACTTTCCGCTTTGCCAAGTTCTGCGAAACCGCCCAAAAAGTGATGGAGCGCAGGGGATTGGAGCTAAACGAGCAAGAAAAGTCGATTTTAGAAGCTATTTACAACGAAACAAGCAGCCAAAGGAGCTGGGAAAAAAATAATTAAGAAAGTCATGAGCAGATTGAAGATTGTTGCTGGTAACTGGAAAATGAACAAAGACTTCGAAGAAGGCCTTAGCCTGGCTTCCGAAATCATTTCCATGGTAGAAACCGAAGCTCCTAGCGGGGTTCAAACCATACTTTTTCCGCCTTTTGTGCATTTGCATGCACTGGCCAGTTTGGCTAAAGGAAAGCAGGCTATTCATGTGGGCGGTCAAGACTGCAGCATGCATCCATCGGGCGCCTATACGGGTGAAATTGCAGCCTCGATGCTGCGCAGTGCAGGTGCGTCGCATGTTTTGGTGGGGCACAGTGAGCGCCGACAGTACCATGGTGAGCGCAGTTCCGATGGTGCGGCCAAAATACAACAGGCATTAAGTGCGGGTTTAACGCCTATTTATTGTGTGGGTGAAACCAAAGAGGAGCGTCTAGGAGGAGCATTCGAAGAGGTAATTGCGGCTCAGTTGCAGGAAGGTTTGGGGAACTTGAATGAAGTACAAATGGGCCAGGTAGTGATAGCTTATGAACCCGTTTGGGCCATTGGAACCGGATTGACAGCATCGCCCGAACAAGCCCAAGAGGTGCACGCCATGATCAGAGGCTGGTTGCGCAATCATTTTAGTGCCCATGTGGCCAATCATACGAGCATTTTGTACGGTGGTTCGGTAAATGCAGGCAATGCAGCTGCCCTTTTTGCCATGGAAGATATCGATGGCGGATTGGTGGGGGGTGCTTCGCTCAAATCACGTGACTTTACCGATATCGTAAAAGCCAATCGCTGATGCGGTATCTGAAATACGCCATTAAAACCACTGAGGAGTGGAAGGAAGTGCTTTTGGCCGAACTGGCCGAAGTGGGTTTCGATACGTTTGACGATAGTAAACCAGCCACCTTGGAAGCCTGGGTGCTAGAAGCCAATCACGATGCAGCGGCTGTTCAAGCTGTTCTGGAGCAATATGCCGATCATTTGCTTTCGGTAGCAGGCCCCGTAGAAGAGCCTGAAAAAAACTGGAATGAAGTGTGGGAAAGCCAGTACGAGCCGGTGAACATAGATGCTTGGGTACACATCAGGGCTCCTTTTCATCCGTTGCCTGCCGCTAGCTTTGAACATGTGCTTGAAATCATGCCCAAAATGTCGTTCGGTACCGGTCACCATGGGACCACGGCGGGAATTTTAAGGAGCATGGCAGCTTACGACTTCAAAGGCAAACGCGTGCTTGATATGGGGAGTGGAACCGGTGTACTGGGTATATTGGCAGCTAAAATGGGTGCTACGCAGGTATGCGGCATCGATATTGAAGCCTGGGCAGTTGAAAATGCCCAGGAAAATGCAGCGCGCAATGGTGTAAGTATGGAGGTGTTACTGGGAGGAAAGGAGCTTATTGCCGGACCTTTCGACGTTATTTTGGCCAATATCAATAGGAATATCATTGTTGATCAGCTGCCACATTATGCCCAAGCATTGGTTCCAGGGGGCTTGTTGTTTTGCAGTGGTTTTTATGAACATGATATTGATATCATTCGTCAAAATGCTGCGTTAAATGGATTTGAGTTTGTACAACAAAACATCGAAAATCAGTGGGCAAACATTGTCTTTTCAAAGGGCTAGCATGTTGAGAAAAAGCATCTTTTTAGGTTTTTGGTTGATTTTGGGGGTGGCAACACTTTCCTTTGCCCAACAACGCACCGATTTTTCGAACAGCTATGAGCTTTTTGCCAAAGAGCTCAAAGAACAGATGGAGGCATCGAAACGCGATGATTATAAAAAGCTAGTAAACGACTTTTTGCTGAGCTGGAATAGCGAATACATCGACGCACAACGCGATATCATCATTCGCACAGCCAATGAAATGAAACGCAAACGGTTACCCATTTATCCCTATTTTGGGAATTACCTGGAAGTGCTTCGCCAATTGCGGCTCATTGATGTAACCGCCAAAAGGTTTTATGAGTGGCATACGGTTTATGGCAAAGTCATAGGGTTGAACCAGCGGTCTATCGATCAATTCCTTTTGTCGAGCGCCGATTTTTACGGACAGCAGTCGATTTACCTCTCCAATGCGATTCGCTGGGAGGTAGGTCAAGCCGACTACAAACTCGATTTTGTAAACAATCAGGTAAGGGTTGATTTCGCTTTGCTAGATCTGCGGTGTACCTATTTTAACGACTCGGTGGTGGTGCGCCAAACTTCGGGTACCTGGTACCCGGTTGATTTGAAGTTTGAAGGCAGTGGTGGAAAAATCGATTGGCTGAGGGCCGGTTTTCCGCAAGATTCGGTGTATGCCAATTTGAAGCAGTACCAAATTAACTTGCGACAGTTTCAGTTCGATGCCGATTCGGTACAGCTCTGGAACAAGGGGCTGAATAGATTCATCATAGGGGCATTGCAAGAAAAGTGTACGGCCAATCCCAATCCCGATTTGGTGAATTTTCCTCGCTTTACTTCTTACGAGGGCGAATTGAATTTGAAGAACATCTTCAAGAATGTTTCGGTGCGAGGAAAGTACGCTTTGCATGGCAATCGCTATATGGCCGTAGGTACACGGAAAAATCCGGCTGAGGTTTTTATTTTTAAGAACGACACCACCACGGTAAAAGCCTTATCGCAGCAATTTGCCATTCGGAAGACGGAGATCTATTCATCGAATGCGGAAGTATCGGTAGTCTTGCGCCGCGACAGCATTTACCACCCTGGTATTGCCATGCGTTTTACCACTGCCGACCGCAAGTTGTTGTTGTTTTTGGAACAAGGTGCCATCAACAAAATTCCATTTTCGAATTCCTACCATCAGCTCGACACCTACTGCGAAGCGCTGAGTTGGAAGATCGACGACCCGATCATGGAATTCCGCATGCAAACCGGCTTGAGCGAGGCCATTGCGGTATTTACCTCTAAAGACTATTTCGATCAACGCGAATACTTGGCTGCTCAGGGTTACGCCACCTACAATCCTTTGGTGCGGCTTTTTCAATATGGTCGACAAGTAGGCGAAAATTATTTTCCTGCCGATGGATTTGCGGCATTCATGAAGTTACCACTAAGCTCGGTAAGGACTTTATTGATTGATTTGGCCAACCAGGGTTTTATCTATTATGACCGCGAGTTGGAAGAAATTACCTTGTTGAAGAAGTTGTATCATTACAACAGTGCCAGTGCCGGGCGAATCGATTTCGACATCATCAAGTTTGTTTCGCGCACCAGCCAGGAAAGCAATGCCCTTCTCAACATCGCTACCCGTGAGCTTCAAGTGAATGGGGTTAATGTGGTGATTTTGAGCGATACCCATACGGTTTTTATGGTTCCCGAAGGCAAAAAAGTGCTGGTTACCAAAAATAGAGGGATGGATTTCTCGGGACACGTACATGCTGGTACCCTTGATTTTTATGGCGATGGCTTCGCTTTCGATTACGACAGTTTCATGGTGCGCATGCAAAATGTAGACTCTATGCGCTTCCAAGTTTTGACCGGTAGATACGATGTTCGTGGACAACCTGTGTTGGCGCAAATTGAAAATGCCTTAGAGAACATTACCGGTACCTTGTACATCGACCATCCGGGCAATAAATCGGCTCGAAAGCCCTTGTACCAATATCCTTACTTTGTTTCGAAGCAGGAGTCGTTTGTATACTACGACAAGCCAAGCATTCAAAATGGGGCTTACAAAAGGGAAGGATTTTATTTCAAGGTAGATCCCTTTGTGCTCGATAGCCTCGATTTTGCCGGAAGTACCAGCCGATTGCAGTTGAATGGCGTATTGGTGTCGGGTATTTTTCCTGAAATCAGGGAAAAACTGCGCTTCCAAGACGATTTGTCGTTGGGTTTTTCGACGCGAACGCCCGAAACCGGCTTACCTATGTATGGTGGCAAGGGCAAATACTTCAGCAACATCACGCTCGATAAACAAGGACTGCATGGCTATGGAAGGCTCGAATACCTCACATCGCTCAGCAAATCGAACAATTTCACCTTTTTACCCGACGCAACTTCGGCCCAACTTGAATCGGTTGACATTACCAAGGGTCCATTCCGTGCCACCTCTTATCCGCAAACAGCTGGCAAAGAGGTAGGCATGTTGTGGAAAGCCAGGGCCGATAGCATGCATTTTTACAAGGGGGCCTCACCATTTGATATGTACGATGGCTTGGTGCTTTTTGAAGGCGATTTACTTTACACACCTGCCAATTTGTATGGCGATGGCAGTATTTTGTATGGTCGCGATAAAGCCATCAGCCGCAAATTTGTTTTAGAGCAAGTAAAAGCCAAATCGGAAGATGTGCGTTTGGAAATAGCGAGTAATACTCCCGATTTGCTGGCGCTGAAGACCGAAGGGCTGGCTGGTGAAATTGATTTTTCGGAGCGCTACGGTCGATTTGTGAATCGCACCGGTGAAACGCGAGCCGAATTGCCCTACAACGAATACGAAGCCAGGCTCAATAAGTTGGAGTGGGATTTGAGAAATAACCGCTTGCTTTTGGGCTCACGCGATGATTTGAAGACCCCTCAAACCCGTTTTGAGTCGCAACATCCCGGACAAGATCGTTTGAAATTCAGAGCGGCCTATGCAGCCATGGATTTGCAGCAGTTCGACTTAGACATCAGGGGCATTCCAGAAATCAGGACCGGCGATGCCATTGTACTGCCCGATAGCGGAAAAGCCATGGTATCGAAGGAGGCAAGGATGTTCCCGCTCAAAAACGCGGTTATTTTGTTTGATTCGGTAAAACAAGAACACCGCATTTACAGGGCTTCGGTTGACATTTTGGGCCGTAAACGTTTTGAAGCCGATGGATTGTACGATTATGTGAATGCCGATCAACAACGACAGTCGATTTTCTTGAACACCATCAGACCCAATATCAAGGGCATAACCATTGCCAGCGGCACCATTTTGCCCGATTCGAATTTCATACTCAACCCCGGATTTGGATTTTCTGGTGCTGTTTCTGTTAGCAGCGAGCAAAAAGCACTCAATTTTAATGGGGTGGTGCGTTTAACGCGCTTGGCCGACACCATCAGGCATGTGCCATTCAGGTATAACAGTGCGTTTGAACCTTCGATGAGCCATTTGGTGGTGCCCGAATTCAAGGATGAGCAGAACAAGCGGACTTTTGCCGGTTTGATGCTCAATTTTGCTTCCAACCGCATTTATGCAAGCATTGGCGGGCCGAAGATTGCCGGTATCGACTCGATTTTGATTGAGACTTCAGGTATGGTTAAATACAATAAGCAAGCCGATACATATGAAATTGGTCCCGAAGAGGTGGTCATGAACGAAGGCTTGGTGGGTAACAAACTCGTAGTGAAGAACAAAACCGAATCGATAGTAGCCACGGGCAAAGTACGTTTGGGTTTCGACAAGGAACCTATACGCTTTGAAGCGGCCGGGGAGGTGACACACCGTTATGTGGAAGGCAAAACAGATTTTTTGCTGGCCATGCTCATTGATGTGCTGCTGCCTGATGATGCTTTGAAAATATTCTACAACCAGCTGCTTGATTACTCATTTGGTGCCCAAGACGTAAACAACGACCAAGACTATGTGAAAGTGGCCTTCGCCAATTTGGCTGAAGGCAAGGATCGCGAAAAGCTGCTTTCGGGTATTCAAGGCGAAGGGGTAATTGCGAAAACGGCATACACCGACCATGTATTTGTGCTGAGCAATGTGGATTTGAGTTGGGACGGCGATACCCGATCTTACCGTTCGCGCGAGGCGGTTGGATTGGCCAATATGAATGGGGAGGTGGTGAATAAGCGTTTGAATGGTATTTTTGAGATTCAAATATTGCCCACAGGCCGCACGTTCAATTTGCTCTTGGAGCCTGCACGTGATAGTTATTTCTTTTTCAATTACAGAAACGGAAGAATTTATCCGGTGGCAACAGTGATGGAATTCAACGAGGCAGTGAAAAAGGGCTTGGGTAAAAAGAAGAAAAAAGGAATTGAGAACAAGGTGTCGATGGGCATTACCCAAAACCGAGATCGTTTGGTGAGTCGACAAGAAAATTGGTTAAAACCTTAGTATGTTTCAAAACGAGATACTTCCGTTGTACGCGTTGGCCTATTTGTTAGGCTCGGTACCTACGGCTGTTTGGGTGGGCAAGTTGTTTTATGGGGTAGATGTGAGAGAGCATGGAAGTAAAAATGCCGGCGCTACCAATACCTACAGGGTACTGGGACGCAGTGCAGCCATACCTGTTCTACTTATCGATATTTTGAAAGGATTTGCGGCCACTTCGCTTATTCATTTATATCCCGATTTGGTAGTTCGCGAAAGCAGCACTTTTGTGCTTATCAAAGTACTGTGCGGTGCCATGGCGGTAACAGGGCATTTGTTTCCCGTATTTGCCGGATTTAGAGGAGGCAAAGGTGTAGCCACACTTTTTGGAATGATCATCGGATTGCACCCGGCAGCGGCGGGCATCAGTTTGCTGGCTTTTGCACTTACCTACGGCATCAGCAGCTATGTTTCTTTGGGGAGCATGGTGGCGTCGTTGGGTTTTGTGGTAGCCATGCTTGTTTTCAGGGAAGACAGAACGGCCATGTTGGTTTTTGCTGGATTACAATTTGCCTTGATCATCATAACCCATCGGAAAAACATCAAGAGAATTTTAGCCGGTGAAGAAAAAGCCATACGTTTGAGTACCAGAACCAAAAATATATGAGTTGGACAGGCACAGAAATATTTGAGTTATCGGATACAGAGGTATTAGAGGTAGAAGAGCGTGCCATTGTGTTGTACAATGACGAAGTGAATACCTTCGATCATGTAATTCATTGTTTGATGAAATATTGCGGACACGATGCTATTCAAGCCGAACAATGCGCTTGGATCACGCATTTGAAAGGAAAATGCAAGGTAAAGCAAGGCGAGTTTGAAAAACTGTTGGCCCCTTGTGATGCTTTGCAACAACAAGGATTGAGCGCTACCATCGAATAAAATGAGAATATTAAGTTTACTTGTTGTATTGAGTTTTGTATTGTCGGCATGCAAGCAAGTACCCATTACTGGCCGCAAGCAAGTTACCTTGCTCAAAGAGTCGGAATTGGTGAGCATGAGCGACCAAGAGTACCGGAAATTTTTGTCGGAGCATAAAGTTGTGAAAGGTACTGCCGATGCTAAGCGGGTGGAGCAAATTGGCAAATCCATTGCTGCATCGGTAGAACAGTTTTTGCGCAAAAACAAAATGGAAGACCGATTGAAGGACCTCGCTTGGGAATTTAATTTGGTTGACGACCCCACGGTAAACGCTTGGTGCATGCCAGGTGGCAAGGTGGTGTTTTACACAGGCATTTTACCTATTTGTGCCGATGATGATGGTTTGGCCGTGGTGATGGGGCATGAAATAGCGCATGCTGTTGCGCGGCATGGTAACGAACGCATGAGTCAGGGTATGATGGCTCAGTTGGGGGGAGTAGTGCTATCGGTTGCTGCCAGCAGCCAGCCCGAAGCCACTCAGAATTTATTCATGCAAGCTTATGGGGCGGGGACTACTTTAGGCGTATTGCTGCCATTTAGCCGCAAACACGAATCGGAAGCCGATCGATTGGGATTGGTTTTTATGACCATGGCGGGTTTTAATCCCGATAATGCACCTGCTTTTTGGGAACGCATGTCGGCCCAATCGGGAGGAGGTCAACCCCCTGTATTTGTAAGTTCCCACCCAAGTCACCAAACCCGGGTGAACGATTTAAAAAGTTATATTCCTGTAGCCCGTCGCTTGGCATCAGCGTATTCAAATCCTTAATAATGCCTTATTTACGTAATCCAAAGCCTTTTGTGGTTCCTACCACCGACGGAAAACGCATTGAAGAGCACCATGGCTTGGCAAGTACTGCAACTTCGGCATATAGCCTAGCGCATATGGTGGCTCCTCCGGGATGGGCTGAGCCTTTTCAAACCCCGGCTTTCGACGAAATTACCATTGTAATAAGCGGAAAAAAGCAATTTGAATTGGATGGAGAGGTTTTAACCTTAGAAGCGGGGGAGGCCATCATGGTCAAGGCCGGCACGCGGGTTCGTTATTCGAATCCGTTCGATGAACCTACCTCTTATTGGTCGGTTTGTATGCCTGCCTTCAGCATCGACTCGGTGAATAGAGAAGCACCATGAAGTGGTCGTGGGGACTTATAAAGCCCTTGTGCATGGTGCTTTTGTTGCTTTTGAGTAGCAGTTGCGGCAGTTTAAAAAAGAAAAAGAAGCACAAAGCACAACTCAATACCGAACAGCAGGTGTTGCTCCAAAAATACAGCTCCGTGGTTCAAGCCGACATAGCACCCCAACACCTGGCCTTGTATGAGTTTATAGATGCCTGGTGGGGCGTACCTCACAAAATTGGAGGTACCGAAAAAAACGGGGTTGATTGTTCGGGTTTTGTGGTTCGTTTGTTCGAGGAAGTGTATCAAAAGCAAGTGCCAAGGACGACAGATGATTTATTTAGCGCAGCAGGGCCGATCGATACAGCGCAACTGACCACGGGTGACCTGGTATTCATTGTATTTCAAGGCCGCAAAAAAGTATCACACGTAGGCGTTTATTTGCAGGAAGGCCGCTTTGTACATGCCTCAACCAGCAAAGGCGTGCGGATTGATTATATGCGTGACGTGTACTACAAAAAGCAGCAATTCAGGGGAGGACGAATTAAATGAGTAAACCAATTTTGGTGGTGCTTACAGGTGCAGGCATAAGCGCCGAAAGCGGCATAGCTACGTTCAGAGGCAACGGCGGTTTGTGGGAAAACCATGCCATTGAAGATGTAGCTTCCATTGAAGGTTGGCATAAAAACCCGGCATTGGTACTCTCTTTTTACAACAGCCGGCGCAAAGCCGCAATGGCAGCCTTGCCGAATGAAGGTCATAAAGCCCTCCGAGCTTTGGAATCGCAGTTCGAAGTGCGCATCATCACCCAAAATGTAGATACCCTGCACGAGGCTGCAGGCTCAACGCAGGTGCTGCACTTGCATGGCCGACTCGACCAAATGCGCAGCTCGAAGAATGCTAAACTCACAGCACCTTGGCAAGAAGACATACAATTGGGCGATTGTGCCCCTGATGGCAGTCAATGGAGGCCTAACATTGTGTGGTTTGGTGAGATGGTACCTGCTATGGAAACAGCAGCCCAGTGGACACGCGAAGCAGATTATTTTGTGGTTATTGGTACCTCCTTGCAAGTTTACCCGGCAGCTGGCTTGGTGCACGAAGTGCCCTTGAATTGCAGGTGCTATTTGGTTGACCCTCAGCCTGTGACCTTGCCAGGCATGCAGCATTTTACACCAATCGCCGAACCGGCAACTACTGGCGTACCTAAATTAGCTGCGCAGCTGATGTCGCGTTGATTGCGCTTTTTCGTATTTTCAGGGCGCAATGTGGGCTGTTTTACTTTTTGCCATTTTACTAGGCTTGGTACTTTTGTTTGCCGAGCTGTTCATCGTTCCTGGCGTAACCGTGGTGGGAGTTGCAGGCCTGCTTTTTTTAGGGGTTGGCGTATGGCAAATTTATGAGCAATATGGCAACACAGCAGGGCACCTGTCGCTTATTGTTTTAAGTTTGGTAAGTGCTTGGGTGGTTTGGAAGGCCTTGCGTACCAAGTTTTGGAAGAATTTTGAACTGAATCAACAAATAGATAGCAAAACCACAGCCGATGCAGAGGCGTTGGGATTGGTAAGCGGACAAGAAGGAAAAGCCATGAGCGCGTTGAGGCCCATGGGCAAAGCACGTTTTGGAACCACCGAGGTAGAAGTAGAATCGGTTGATGGCTGGATTGATCAAGGATTAAACGTAAAAATAGTGGCTTTAGAAGGCCAAAAGGTATTTGTTAAAACCAATTAATTATGTCAGATGTAGCAGTGTTGTTGTTGGTAATAGGCGGAGTGGTATTCGGCCTGTTCCTGTTTTTGTACTTTATTCCTGTGAACTTGTGGGTTACCGCAGTATTCTCAGGCGTAAAAGTGAGTATTCTCGATTTGGTGCTGATGCGCATCCGTAAAGTGCCGCCTAGCATTGTGGTAAATGCGCTCATTACCTCTACCAAGGCAGGTTTGCGTGTAACGTCGAACGATATTGAAACCCACTATTTAGCGGGTGGACATGTGAACAATGTAATCCGTGCCCTTATTTCGGCGGAGAAGGCGAACATCGCCCTCGATTTCAAAGCAGCTACTGCCATCGATTTGGCCGGTCGCGATGTTTTTGAGGCCGTACAGATGTCGGTAAATCCGAAAGTGATTGACACGCCACCAGTAGCTGCGGTGGCCAAAGATGGTATTCAGCTCATTGCCAAAGCCCGTGTAACCGTGCGTGCCAATATCAAGCAGTTGGTTGGTGGCGCTGGCGAGGAAACCATTCTGGCCCGGGTGGGTGAAGGCGTGGTATCATCTATTGGTTCGGCAGTAAACCACAAAGAAGTACTCGAAAACCCCGATAAAATTTCAAAGGTAGTTTTGTCGAAGGGCTTAGATGCGGGTACTGCCTTCGAAATCTTGTCAATTGACATTGCCGACGTTGACGTAGGGAAAAACATCGGTGCCGTATTGCAAACCGACCAGGCCGAAGCCGACAAAAAAATTGCCCAAGCTCGCGCCGAAGAACGCCGTGCCATGGCCGTAGCGCTGGAGCAAGAGCACGTGGCCTTGGCGCAAGAAGCTCGTGCTAAAGTAATTGAGGCCGAAGCCCAAATCCCAATTGCCATGGCCGAAGCCTTCAGAAACGGACAGCTTGGCGTGATGGATTACTACAAGATGCAAAACATCAAAGCCGACACCGAAATGCGCGACAGCATTGCCAAACCAGGCGGTGGCAGCAAGCCAAAAGCGTAACCCTTGCCCATAAAAAAAGCCCCGAAAGGGGCTTTTTTTATGGCTTGTTGGAATTAATAAGCTAAGAATTCAACAAGAGAAAGGATGAACTTATCGCTGTTTACAATTTGACGACGGTTACCGATAATCAGCTCGAAATACTTGGCCGAAGAACCATTTTTACCCTTGCTCATGCTTACCGCAAATTGCTCATTTAAGCGATATTGGTAGAAGCGGGTTTCATTTTTCACCTTAGCCGTGTCGGCATCAATATAATTCTGACGCAATTGCTTTACTTTTTCTAGTAGATTTTTAGCATCGTTTTCATCGATGCTGATGTAGCTGTAAGACACCTGCGGAAAACGAGATTCATAAAACTTGGTTTCGGCTTTGCCATTAAGCATCTCTGCCAGTGGAAGATCAGCGGATTGACCGTTAATGTTATGGGCAGAAGGAATGTGGTGTCGGCCAATCACCAAAAACTTATCACCGTTGTCGAGGCGTTTTACGCCAATCATTTCGAATGATGAACCATTTTTGCTCGATTCTGAAACCAATTCTCGAACTCCATATTGCATAGACTCATCAGCATCTCCTTTCAATACAGAAGACTTGATGTACTGATCGCTGATTTTTTGCCCGAACGATTGCGTGGAGATAAGCGCCGCTCCAACCATGAGAAACAGCGCTGCAGGAATGAATTTTACTTTCATAGGGTAGCTTTATTGGACTGCAATCTAAAAATAACGGCATTAAAAACCATGAAATCTTCACGAAAAATCATTTTGCAAAAGATTAACAGCCTCATTAATAGGTGTAAAAGCTGTACGCAGCTTTGCGCCCATTTTGGTCAATCCCTTCGATAATTACCTGCCCACGCATGTTTTCCAACAAGTCGATACAAGCATCGGGTGTAGCCACTGCTACTTTGTTAATGTGCGTTATAATGAACCCATCGCGTAAACCAAGCCTACGCACATAACCGTTTCCTGTAATGTTGGTAATGCGTACGCCGCCGCTCAGGTTCAACCTGTCTTTTTCGCGCTTGCCAATGGGTTCGAAATCGGCACCTAACTTGGCTGAACTTACCGCTTCATTTTTGATGATGTCGAAATTGCCTTCGGTATTGGTGAGTTTGAGGTCGAATTGCATTTTTTTACCAGCACGCTCTATTTGAATGCTGGTTTTGTCGCCCGGACGCAAATAGCTCATTTGTTCGTCGAATTCAGCCTTGCTGTTTACTGCAATTTGGTTGAAGTGCGTGATGACATCGCCTTCCTTCAGCCCGGCTTCTTTGGCGGCACCATAGGAGGCGATGCTCGAAACATAGATGCCCCTCAATCCCGATAGCTTGGCCCGGTCGCGCAAAGCGGCGTCAATGTCCACCACATCGGCACCAAAAAAGGCGCGTTGAACCGAACCATGCTCCTTCAAATCGCGAATCACCTTCTGCACAATGTTGGCGGGAATGGCAAAACCGTATCCGTTGTAAGCACCCGTGCGTGAATAAATGGCAGTATTAATACCTACCAAATTGCCTTGGATGTCGACCAATGCACCTCCTGAGTTTCCGGGATTGATGGCCGCATCGGTTTGAATAAAGCTTTCAATGGGGAAGAGGTTGCTTAACAGATTCAGATTGCGCCCTTTGGCACTTACAATACCGGCCGTAACGGTGGAGGTGAGGTTGAATGGATTGCCAACCGCTAATACCCATTCGCCTACCCGCACTTGGTTAGAGTTGGCAAAAACCATGTTTGGCAGCGAGGAGGCTTCAATTTTTAAAAGGGCCAAATCGGTAGATGGGTCGGTACCAATGAGCTTGGCTTCGTACGATTGTTTGTTGGTGAGAATGACTTCAATGCGCACCGATTTTTCAACCACGTGGTTGTTGGTTACAATATATCCGTCGGGTGAAACAATAACCCCCGAACCGGAATTAATCACCAAATCTTGGCGGCCACCACCGAAGATGTCGCCAAAAAACCAGTCGTTAAACGAACGTTGAGGTGCATTGCTGGTGGTTTTGATGTAAACCACCGCAGGTGTACTCCTGTCGGAAGCCAATGTAAAATCGAGAGGCGCGCTGTTTAAGCGGTCGTTCGTCCATACGGCCTGGGCTTGGTCTGCCTCGTTTACCTGCTGAATTTGAAGGGGTGCGCTGGTTTGAGCCTGTCGAACGGCCAAATTGCCTCCCACATAACCGGCTACCAAAGCTACGGTGCCGAACGTGGCCATTTGAATCAGTCGGTTTTTCATCTTTTTTTCTTGCGAAAATAGGCATAGCAAAAGCTTTAGTCAAGCGCGATTAGCTGCATTTGGCTTCCCTTTTTGCCTCAAAAGCCCTATTTTTGCGGCACTAAAAGAGAAGTTTATGTCGCAAAAAACGCCCATCACCGTTGCTTATGGCGACGGCATTGGACCAGAGATCATGTCGGCCACCCTCAGGGTATTAGAAGCTGCGGGTGCCCAATTAGACATTGAAACCATAGAAATTGGCGAAAAAGTGTATTTGTCGGGCAATACCGCAGGAATTACCGATGCCAGTTGGGAATCGTTGTTGCGCACCAAAGTATTTCTCAAAGCCCCCATCACCACTCCTTTTGGCGGAGGTTATAAGTCGCTCAACGTAACGGCTCGCAAAACCCTCGGGCTGTTTGCCAATGTTCGTCCCTGCGTTTCTTACTCTCCGTATGTGTATACGCGCTTCCCTGAAATGGACGTGGTCATCATCCGTGAAAACGAAGAGGATTTGTACGCTGGCATCGAGCACCGTCAAACGCGCCAGGTGTATCAGTGTCTCAAGCTCATTACAGAGCCTGGTTCAGAGAAAATCATTCGTTACGCCTTTGAATATGCGCGCAACAACCGCCGTAAAAAAGTGACTTGTTTGATCAAAGACAACATCATGAAGCTCACCGATGGTGTTTTCCATCGCATTTTCGATCGCATTGCCGAAGAATATCCCGATATACAGGCCGATAGCATGATTATCGACATTGGAACAGCTCGTTTGGCCGACACGCCAGAGATGTTTGATGTAATTGTAACCGAAAACCTGTACGGCGATATTATTTCCGACGTAGCCGCCCAAATCAGTGGTTCGGTGGGCATTGGTGGAAGCTCGAATATTGGCGATAAATGCGCCATGTTTGAAGCCATCCACGGTTCGGCGCCTACCATTGCGGGACAAGACATTGCCAATCCTTCTGGTTTATTGCTTTCTGCGGTAATGATGCTGGTGCATATCAACCAGCCCAAAGTGGCCGGCAAAATCCAAAACGCTTGGTTACGTACGTTAGAAGAAGGCATCCACACGGCCGATATTTACAAGGAAGGCATGAGCAAGCAGAAGGTGGGTACCCAAGGTTTTGCCGATGCCGTAATCGCCCGCCTCGGTCAGCTTCCTGAGAAAATGCAGCCTGTTCAGTTTGCTGAAAATGTAAACCGCATCGATCCAACAAAGTGGCAGTTGATGTACAGCACCGAGAAAAAGAAATTGATGGGGGTTGACATTTTCCTCGATTGGAACGATGGCGAGGCCAACAAACTTGGTAAGATGCTGGAAGAAATTACAGTGGATGGATTGAAGCTTGTGGTCATTTCTAACCGAGGTGTGAAAGTTTATCCGAATGCTTTGCCAGGTATTTTCTGTACCGACCACTGGCGTTGTCGCTTTGAAGCTACCGACCGCGAGGCAGGTATCAGTCACCAAACGGTGCTTGATCAATTAAGCAAGATGCAGGCCATTGGTCTCGATTTCATCAAAACCGAACATTTGTACTATTTCGACGCCGAGCGCGGCTATTCACTCGCTCAAGGTCAGTAATTCAATAAACAGCCGCCGCAAGGTGGCTTTTTTTTATGCGTAAAAGAATTGAAAACATCGGCCAGTTATGGGGCATTGGTCAGCCTGCTTCCGGAAGATTGTCGGGCGCAGAGATGCAAGCCTTTTCATCCATTAAAAACGCCTGGCTTTTGATGGAAAGCGATCGAATAGTATCGTATGGCAGCATGAAAGCCCCCGATGAATCGGCAGTTGACGAGGTATTTGATGCCGCCGGGGAATGGGTATTCCCTGCATTTTGCGATTCGCACACCCATTTGGTGCATGCTGCGAGCCGCGATCAGGAGTTGCTCATGAAATTACAAGGGCTCGACTACGAAACCATTGCTGCCCGTGGTGGCGGCATCTTGAATTCGGCCAAACGCTTGGCGGAAATGTCGGAAGATGAGTTGTTTCAGCTTTCATTGGCCCGTCTTAGAGCGATGGCAGCCATGGGTGTTGGTGCAGTTGAAATCAAATCGGGTTATGGTTTAGATCCTCAAAATGAGCTCAAAATGCTCAGGGTGGTAGCAAGACTAAAACAAGCGAGTCCGGTGTTGATTAGAGCTACTTTTTTGGCATTGCATGCGCTCCCTTTGGCATTTCAAGGTCGAAAGCAGGCATTTGTCGACTTGATGGTGAAGGAGGTTTTGCCACAAGTGGCGCAGCAGGGTTTGGCCGATTTTGTGGATGTTTTTTGCGAGCGAAACTACTTTGACCTGGATGATATGCGCCTGCTGTTAACGGAAGCCAATCGTTTAGGGTTGCCAGCCAAGGTACATGTGAATCAATTTAGCAGTTTTGGTGCGGTTAAAACTGCGGTTGAATTAGGGGCGATAAGCGTAGATCATTTAGAGGTGATGGAAGTTTCGGATTTTGAAGCCATCAAAAATTCCAATACCATGGCAACCGTACTGCCGGGCTGCTCGTTGTATTTGGGCATTCCGTTTGCACCTGCGCGACAACTTGTAGATGCTGGCGTTGCTTTGGCCGTAGCCAGTGATTTTAATCCAGGTTCGGCGCCTTCCTACAATCCTGAACTCAATCTTTCTTTGGCGGTTTTAAAATCGCGCTTATTGCCCGAAGAGGCTTGGAATGCCCTTACCATCAATGGTGCCGCGGCCATGCAACTTGAGCAAGAGGTGGGAAGCATTTGGCCACAAAAAAAGGCAAATCTCCTTTTTACCAGAGCTTTGCCTTCGTTAACCTATATGCCGTACGCTTTTGGCGAACGGAAAATAAAGGCCGTTTGGTTGAACGGACAGCCTTATTCTGAGCTTTGAGCTGCGTCGGCAGCTTTACGCAAGATCGACTTTTTGCCATCTTCCTTTGCAGGTACAGCTTCATCGGATGCCGCAGGTGTAGCAGCCTGTGCTTCGGTTTTGCTGGGTGCTGGTTTGGTTTGAGTGGCTGGAGCGGCAGTAGCAGGGGCCTCGTTATTTGTACTGGCAGCCTCTTCAGCTGGGGCTTCCTCTGGCATTTCTTCTGCTACCACTTCTTCGGTGGGTGCAGTTGAACTTTCTTCGGTGGCTGTTTCGTCGGTTGAGCTGCTGCAGGCTGCAAACAGGGCCATAGCGGCCATCAGGCTAACAGAGAGCAATTGTTTTTTCATGGTGTTTAGATTGATGCTTAAAGATGGAAAAAATAATTCAACCTTTGGGCAAGCAATTGCGGATTTACCCGGTCGATGGGGTGCTGCGTAGCAGGTAAAATATCGAAACAAGCATTGGGTAAGCTGCGATAAACCTGCAAAGCATCTTCTAAAGGCACCATTTTGTCTTTATCGCCCAAAGCCACCGCTACTTTGCATTGAATGTGTTGGTATGCGCTGCTTTCAAGTGCTGCTTTTTGCCCCAAGGCCAACATCATATCGGCCGTAAGCTGCATGTTTTTTGCCCAATAGTGCTCACCATGTTTGGCAGCTAGTAACTGGGTATAGGCTGGGAACTTTTCGGTTAAAAGGGTTGGATTGAGGTTTTTTGCTTCTTTTTCGGCCTGACTTTCGTCCCATATAAATTTGGTGCCCAATGTATAAATGTGGCTGAAAATGGGTTTTTGCGATTGTAACAAACAGGCAACATATCCTCCCATGCTGTAGCCAAAAAGGAGGGGCTGCTTTAGTTTGTTTTCGTTGATAAATTGCTCAAGTGCATGGGCAAAAAGTGCAATGCTGAAGGAAGCTGGTTTTTCGGGACTTTTGCCATGCCCAGGCAAATCGAAAGTATACATTTCGTAATCTGATGAAAGCAGCGGAATGAGCGGTTCGAAATCGGACGCGGCACCCAAGGCGCCATGGAGTAAAATGAGGGGTTTCATTGTTCGAAAAGGCTTACGAATTCAAATTTTTGGCCGTCGAAAAGTCCCAAATCACTCAGCTTGAGCTGGGGAATAACGAGCAGCGACATAAAAGAAAGGGTCATATACGGAGCCCGCAATTTAGCGCCTGCCTGTTTGGCCAAAAGGTCGAGTTCACCGTAGAGCTCACCGGTTTGTGCACAGTCGAAAGTGCTCATCAATCCGGCCACGGGCAACGGCAGCACCTTTGTTTGGGTTTCGTCGGCATATACCAAACCACCTTCCGATGCCATTAGCGCCTCTATCGATTGGAGTATGAGGTGGTCATGCGTACCTACCACCACCATATTGTGTGAGTCGTGCGCTACAGTTCCACCAATGGCTGCGTTTTTGAGTCCAAAACCCCGAATATAGGCCACCGCAGGGGCTGCTTTTTGGTAGCGGTTCACCACCACTATTTTGAGCACATCGGAGGCAGGCCAGTTTTTCTGTGGGCCCAATACTGACAAATCGGCCAAAAAAGTTTGGGTAATGAGTTGACCATCCATGGCATCGATAACACGCATTTGATTGCCATAGGGTTCACAATGCAGCTCTTGCAGGCCAATGTGGTAAGCATGAAACTGATTGATGGGCTGAGGTAATGGCACTTCGAATTGGCATTGGCCTTTTTCGTAAACCCATTTTCCTTGAATACAGGTGGCAAGCACTTCAAAATGTTCCAAGTCATTGACAAGGATAAAATCGGCAGGGTCGCCAACGCGCACTTGTCCCACCGGCAGCCGATAGTGCTCAATGGGGTGGAGGCAGGCCGCGCGCAATACATCAAACAAATCGTAACCCAAGGCCACCGCCCGCGCAACCAACTGATTGATGTGGCCTTGCAGCAGTTCGTCGGGGTGTTTGTCGTCGCTGCAAAACATCACTGCCTGTGGGTGTGACTTCAAAAGTGGATGCAGGGCATCGAAATTGCGTGCAGCCGAACCTTCGCGAATGAGTATTTTGACGCCCATTTCGGCTTTTTCTACGGCTTCTTCCAAGGTAAAACACTCATGGTCGGTGCTGATACCGGCGGCAAAATATTTTAGTGCGTTTTCACCACGCAAGCCGGGTGCATGCCCATCGATGGGTTTGCCACTGGCCTTGGCAGCGGCTATTTTGGCCATCACACCGGCATCATTGAAAAGCACGCCGGGGTAGTTCATCATTTCACTCAGGTACACAATTTCGGGCTTGGACAACAATGCAGCCACTTCGGCGGGCGAAATGCTTGCTCCGGCATTTTCGAAAGGGGTTGCAGGCACACAGGAGGGTGCTCCAAAGAAGAAATGAAAGGGCACCTGTTTGCCATTTTGAATCATAAAATCAACACCGGCAGTACCCAGTACGTTGCCAATTTCATGCGGATCGGAAATGGTGGCTACCGTACCGTGTTTCACCGCTTCGGCGGCAAAGGCAGCCGGACACAACATGCTGCTTTCTATGTGGATGTGCGCGTCGATAAAGCCGGGCAGCAGGTAGGCCGAAGGCGTTTCGCCAGGCTCCGCGGGCTGAATAGATTGGATGCCATTGGCATCAAAGACTATTTGAACAGGGCGAATTTCACGCCGGTGTAAATCAACCAAGTGAACGGTAAGTGATTGCGACATGCCTCTAAATTGGCTAAAAAACTGCTTTGTATAACGTTTTGTATATCAAATTGTATAATGTTTTGTATAACGTGTGATTTTGGATGTAAGGGAATTTACCACCTAACTTGCTCCCGCTGAACCTGTTAAAAAAACGGAGGTCTTATGAAATCACAAGTAATTGTTTTGGTGGAAAGTCTCGAGTCTTTTAAAAACATCTTGAGCATCCACCTCGGTAGGAACTACCAAATCAAATCATTCTCCCATCCAGATCATGCACTGCTGCATCTGGATCAACTTAATCCTCAACTCATTATATACAGCGTTTCTGGTGAAACTTACAGTCCAGAAGGTTTTGTAGAGGAAGTTCGAAATCGCTTGCAAGTACGACACATTCCCATCATCACTTTGTACGGAAGGTCGCAAAGCGAATGTTTGGTACCCTGCTATAAGGCAGGTTCCGACTTGTGCCTCGAAAAACCTTTTGGATTGGAAATTCTGCCCGAGGTGGTAGAAATGGCCATCAGAAACAGGGAATTGGCCTTCCACTATGCGATGCGCAAAGCCATGCTGCCCGATAACTGCATCGCCAAACAATCTGATGAGGAAATGTTGCTGCTACGCATGAATCGATTTATCAGAGAAAACCTCGACAATGTAAAGCTACACGTTGCTTGTGTGGCAGAGGAGTTGGCCATGAGCGTGAGCCAGCTCGATCGGAAAATAGTTCGGTTAATAGGCGTAACGCCCAAGCAATATATTCGCGATTACCGACTGAAAGTAGCTTTTGAGATGCTGTCTGAGCACCAGGCCAATATCACAGAAGTGGCCGCGCTTACTGGATTCAAAAATGTATCGTATTTCAGCACCAAGTTTCGTCAGCGATATGGCTATGCACCTTCGCAGTTTAAGTTTCCCATGCATGTGGTACATGGAGTTGATCAATTAAGCTACCCCCAAATTAGTGCCTAGTTAAAACAACTTGAGCTGTTGGTCTTCGTTGTTTCTGCGGCTGCGTGCCGGACTACTGCCCATGCCTTCTAATTTTAAGCTTTGCGTAAAATGCCAGGTTTCGATGGGTTGAAGCAGTGGTCCGGTAGGCGCCAATACTGCCAGGTTTTTATTTTGTGGGCTTTTAATGCCGGAACTTATGGGATAGGCATTCCAATCGTAAGCAGCCGGCTGCCGCATGCATACTACCAGCTCTTCCATATTGGCTTGGGGTGCTAGCCAGGTGCTGTAGTTTTCGGGAGCTAGCACCAGTGGATTGCGGTGGTGCCCAATTTGTTGGGTAATAGGCGTTGCAGGGGTAGTGATAATGGCAAAACCTGAGCGGATTTGTCCGGTTTTGGCATCCGTCCAGTTTTCCCATACGCCAGCAAATGCGAAAGGTGCTTGCTTGCCCGTGGGGAATACGAGATAGGGTTTGGAAAGTTTTTCTTCTTTGGGGCCTTCTATGAAGGCATCTGCCAGCACCAGGCAGCGTTTTTGCCGGATGAGGGTTCTGAAAGCCGGCTTGTGAAAAATGCCCAGGCTGCCACTGTATTGTGGTGAGTCGTCGGCATTGTGGTCGCCTTCGCTGCGCGCATTGATAAGCAGCATGGGTTTTTGGGCCCATGGCGGGGTGAGTCCGAACTGCAGGAGGCTTAAATTTCCGGGATCTGAAGAGGTGATTACAGGCGCTAGTTCTCCCGGACTGATGTTTGGATTTGGCGAAAAGTCAAATGGAATACTTACCTGAAAGGTATCGGCAATGACTTCAAGCTTAGAAACCAGGGTGTATCGGCCACACATGGGTAAAAAAAAACCCGCTAGGCGGGTTTTGCATTAAGCGTTGTTCTTGCGGTTTTGAACATCCAGGCGAATCTCCTGGCACTTGTTTTTCAGGTCCTGCAAGCCTTTGCGTACGCGGGTACCAGCAGCATTGTTACCACCGTCGTAAAACTTTTGAAAATCCTTCTCCATCGACATCAGGAGATCGTGAAGTACTTTAAACTGTTCCATATGGTTTTAATTGATGGGGGCAATATAGAGAAAAGCCTACAAAAAGGCGTGCTTGAGCACATTTTTGTTCAATTTTTAAAAGAAAATATTGCAAATCGACAGCAGGGCTAGCAAACGCAGTATGGGGTGAAGAATCAGAAGGCTTTCTAAATCAGCTTTTTAGTGCTTGGGTGGCCTTTTTTGTAAAAAAATGTAGCTAAAGGCTGGTAAAAACGAGGCAAGCTGCTATATTTGCAGTCCAATTCAACAACAAGGTTTCGTAGCTCAATTGGATAGAGCATCTGACTACGGATCAGAAGGTTTGGGGT
>VFQQ010000298.1_pt1 | contig 111972 bp, 75 predicted proteins | sample 3512341 | NCBI WGS metagenome assembly VFQQ01 (sample SAMN10412373, study PRJNA504923) | tailings metagenome | isolation source: Relicate 2 Philex TSF1 revegetated site | place: Philippines: Tuba, Benguet | collected 2017-08-29 | reverse complement strand
GTCAGACCATCGGTAACGAAAGGAAATAGAATAGGCAAAAGAAACCCAAAAGTCCCATAGGGACGACATATCGGTAGACCATCAGTAACGAAGGCAAATAGAATGGAAAAAAGAAACCCAAAAGTCCTATAGGGGCGACATATCGTCAGACCATCGGTAACGAAAGGAAATAGAATAGGTAAAAGAAACCCAAAAGTCCCGCTAGGGACGACATATCGTCAGACCATCGGTAACGAAAGGAAATAGAATGGGCAAAAGAAATCCAAAAGTCCCATAGGGACGACATATCGGTAGAGACAACCGATAACATCACCCCGGTTGATAAATACAATTTTTAATTTATATTTGAGAAAATAAGAATAAAATCCACCATAAAAATCAAAAAACAAATGGCTAACACCTACACACAAATCCACATTCATGTGGTATTCGCTGTTAAATTCAGAAATGATTTTATCCAAAAGAGTTGGAAAGGTGATTTATATAAATACATCACCGGTATTGTTCAGGCTAACAATCATAAAATGATTATTATTAATGGCGTTTCGGATCATCTCCATATTTTGATAGGGGTGAGACCTGATCAATCATTGTCCGAATTAATACAGCGAGTAAAGGCCGGGTCGGGTAAATGGATTAATGATAACAGGCTGACCGCTTCAAGATTTGAGTGGCAGGGGGGATTTGGGGCATTTGCTTACAGTAAAAAGGATTTGAAAAATGTGATACAGTACATCGAAAATCAGGAAATTCATCATAGAAAGGTAACATTTAGAGAAGAGTATATTCAGATGCTGGATTATTATAGAGTTGACTACAACGAAAGATATATTTTTAAGGATCCGGTCTGACTCTAAGATTTAAAAATATGGTTTTGATGAAACGTTCGGCAAATAATATGCCATCCATACGGGATTTCAGTGGATGCCGGGGAGTATATTTTTAAGATGTGCCGTCCCTCAGGGACTATAATGTTAAGAAAAACTATGCAGAAAGGTCCCGTCAGGGATGATACATCGATATGATCACCTACATCATTATAGACGACGAGCCGCTGGCTCATGAGCTGATAGAAGAATTCTGTGGAATGCTGCCTCATTGGCAACTGAAGAAGAATTGCTACAATGCCCTGGAAGCGATGCAGTTTCTGAGTCAGCAGAGCGTGGACCTGATGTTTCTGGACCTGAATATGCCCAGACTGAAGGGGTTCGATTTTTTGAAAACGCTTAGCAATCCTCCCAAAGTGATCGTCACAACAGCTTATAAGGAGTTTGCCCTGGAAGGATATGAGCTCAACGTAGCCGATTATCTGCTGAAACCCTTCAGCTTTGAACGATTTGTGAAGGCTGTCAATAAAGCTACAACGGCATTGCCACGGCAAGTGGGGGTGGCAGGTATGGGCAGGGAAGAAGCTTTTCGTTTTTTTGTGAAGGGAGATAAAAAATACCACCAGGTAGATGCAGGAGATATTGTTTTTATAGAGGCATACGGCAATTATACCCGGATACATCTTGAGAAAGAGATGATCCTTAGTCATGAAAAGATATCCTATTTTGAGGAGTTGCTGCCGGCAGATGCTTTTATGAGAATACATAAGTCATTTGTTGTGGCATTGAAAAAGATCAGGGTGATAGAAGGTAATCAGGTGATGATCGGCGGGCATCGCATTCCGGTGGGGCAGACCTATAAAGCGGGGGTAAGTCGTCTGTACGGAGGCAACAGTTAACGCTTATTTTTGATACGGATCGGCTGGTCGTAGAGGGTACGGCCTTTTTTCAGCAGGTCCAGCATCTTCAGAATACGCCCGGCTTTGGTGTCTTCGTTTTTGGCGGCGTAGATCCAGTCTGTAAAATACCTCTTTTCGGAGTCCGTACAGTGGTTGAACATCTCGAGGGTGCCGGGTTCTTCTTCCATGCACCAGATCAGTTCTTCCGGAATTTCGGTGGGCTGGTCGTCACGATACAGGACGATATGGACGGTGTCGCCCTCCTGTTTTCCGATCTTTTTCCTGATTTCGGCTTTGACGGGGAGAAAGAGCCGCCCGTTGCCCATAGGCATGAGGTTGTAGGCGCTGATCTCGTAGTCGTCGATGGTGCCTTTTACCCTCCGCCAGCCAAACGGAGCATTTTTATCCGGGGCGATTTCGTCCAGGGCAGCGTAGGTCCAGCCTCCCTTTCCGGGGATCTTTTCCAGTTTATACATCTTGTCGGTCAGCGGCTTGTCCATGAGGTCAGCGTTATTTCCCTGAGGAGGCTTTGGCAAACGGGTTAAAGTCGAGGCATTGCTGTATCCAGGCAGACAGGCTTTTGTGGTCTCTCCAGGCATTTTCATAGATGAAAACGAAGTTTCGGGAGGCCTTACCCGACATTACCATCGGTTCGCAGTCCGGATTTTCCAACGCCCGGGTGTAGTCATCATCCGACAGCCTCGCCAGAAGTATGTTTTCTCCTGTCTTTTTGTCGATGTGGGTGCCGCAGAGCATTTTGTTGTCAACCATGATACATACGCCCATAAACATTTTTTTCTCATCAAAAGGTACCTGTTTTTCTTCCAGAACCGCGCGGATGCGGTTCATCGCTTTTTTATCGTAAGCCATTTTTGTCATGAATTTCCTTCAATTTAACAGGTATTGGCCATAATATTTCTTTTTTTTCGGCAATTGCTGAAAAACTTAGCCGGTTCCGAGTAAAGGGATAGCTTGTCCGATCCCCTGGAGTTATTCCTGGGGGATCAGAATTTGAAAAGTTGTATCTCATGAAAAACGACATCAGCCAGAAGCGGATGCATTGATTTGTCGCTGGAGTGCCATGAGCCGGATGATAAGTTCATCAAAGCGCAGCGGATGGTCGTAAATCATGGTTTCAGTCATAATATGATAATCTTTTTCCCATTCTCCGATAATAGATGGAGGAGGGATGATGTTGATTTTGTCCGGCGAATGACCGGTATAATCAATGCCGGAGACAGGAGTGAGTCTGCTGCGATGATTCACAATGGAATAGTAAAGATCCGTATTCTGAAAGGCGATTTGTGCGTAATCGGTCTGACTTAGCTTTTCTATGTCATACAGATGCCTGCTAAGCCTTGCCACCCGTATTTTTTCGGGTGTTTTCTGAAATTCTTCATGCAGGAGAAAGATTTTCTCCAGGAAGGTTCTTTCCGGGTTAACCAGAGGAATGGTAATCGGCAGATCCGCAAAAGGTTTTTCAGCAAAAACTTCTGACACAATGCTTCCGAAGGTTCTTTGAGTAAATGGCTCTTTAAGAGACCGGCAGCCGACTTCTATCAGAATCACGGGATTCAAATAGGAGCTTTTTCCAGTAAGCGCAGGATAGGCAACCTCAACGATGAGAGGATCCCGGTCATGACTTTCTGTCTCTCTGCATTTTATCACAGTGCTCTCAAAGCCGGCTTTTGCAAATCTTTCGGTCAGCTCTCTTGTAAAAGTCGTTGTGATAAACTGATAGGATTTTTTGCGGAGTTTCCGGATATCACTTTTAGTCAGGTGGCCGGTAAATCCTAAAAATTCCCTGTCCAGGGCCAGATCGATGTCTTCCGAAAATCGTTGTATCAGATTCCAGCCTTTGCTTAAGGAGGTGCCTCCTTTAAATAGCAGGGCATCGGCACAGTCCATCGAGAAAATGACAGACAATGTTTGTACTACCCACCAGTCTTTTTCAATGGAAGACTCGTACAGGGATTTTCTTTCTGCCGCTTCCAGAAAGATGTTCGCGCGGGTTTGGGGGCTTAGCCTGAGCCACTCTTTTAGGGTGTTGTTGGTCATCTTGTATGGATTTTAATATAGGTTTCATTATTTCTCTGATCCATGACGGGGCAAGCCTGATGTCATGGGCAAGCCGGGTAGGCTTTTCGTTTTTCAGTACTGTCTGGATGTGCTTTATTTCCTGTTCTGTTACGGCATTTTTTCCAATGGTCTTTAAGGCCTGAATCACGAGGCCGCTTATTTCACCAACCGCAGCAACATTTTTCGGACTGACCTTTTTGAACAGGATACTTCTCTGGCCTATTTTTATTCTCCGGGCAGAACCATCTGTCAGAAAAACCACATTGACAGGGACCTGGGTAGAAAGGCCCAGGCGATTCATGGCATAGCTGCCGGTGGGTATTATTCTCGCCTTGTCTCTTTTGGCAATGGCTCTTGCGATTTCCTCCAAACCCGGAGTTACTTTTCCGATGATATCATCAATGACAGGGCGGGTATAAATGCCCGTGGCTATCCTGTCAATCTCTCCTGAGTTTGTCAGTCGCTGAAGCGCTTTTTTTACGGCTTCGGGGCTGCCATAAGAAATAAAGTTCTCTGCAAAAAAGAGCGCACCCCTTCCCGCTTTCTTCATTTTTATAGTAATCTTATAATCAGCTCCTTTATTCATCATATTCCCAATACTTTGTCCCAAATTTAATACTTTTTTCGGATATTTTTCATTTTTTTCTCCTCTTCACTCATAAAGAAGAATCTGTGTCCTGAGAGAGTTTTGAAATCTGCGTCAGGATGGTACAATTGCATGGTCCCTATACATTTTTTGTTTGTCAGATTTTTTTGATCCGGTGTAATGAACAGGATGATGAGCGGTATTTTACCATTGCTGAATCACGATTCCCCGCTGTTTATCCCTGATGGCAAACTCCCCGGCGCCCCTGGGCCGCAAGATAACTTCGTTGAGATTAGGATGCAGCAGCTCCGGATTTGAATCGGCAATCTTTTGATAGATCGTGTCAATGTCATCAGTAACCAGCCGGAACTCCGGATGATGTTCCGATGCCGGCTCATGGTTCTGAAACAGTTTAACCCGCAGGTCGCCTTTAGCCACCACGCAAAAAGGATTTCTGCTGGTGATTTTATCACGTTCTGCATGAAATCCGGGGCAGTCAGCGAAGAGCTTTAGTGTGTCCCGGATATCCGTGTAGAAAATATTCGGGACCAGCCTGATAACGTTCATGTTTGTCAGAGTATTAAAGTTTGATTCAGGATTTAAATGTATAAAAACACCTTCTGGCTTTATAATGCTGTATGGCGGGAATAGTGTCTTTGTTTTATTTTAGCCTGAAAGAGCTAAAAAACTGATCAGAAGCCTTGTTGGGATATTTTTCCGGAGCAGCAATGGCCTGTATCAGAATCAGTTTATTCTCTTTAAGAATCATGGTTAGCTTAATCATGGCCTGTCCTTCACCGAAGTCGATTTCCACGGTTCTGGAAGGATATTTTCCGAAATGTCCGGCCGATTCCCTGATGATTTTCCCGTTTACATTTTGTGCTGCACCGTCAATGGCGCCTCTGAAAAACTTCTCCAGTATCTCGGTTTTGTCGGAGTGAATTTGAGAAGCCGGGTATTCAGATTCTATGGTCATGTAGACATAATTACTGTCGGACAGGATTTCAGCCGGTTGATAAGAGAAGATGATCATGGGTATTTCACCCAAGGCTGAGGGCACTTTCTGAATGCTTTTTTCGGGCTTTGCAGGGAATTCAATCTGATAGTTGTCGGTTTCATGCCGGAAAATCTGGGCAGTTGCCGGGAGTTTGCAGAGAAATGTCAGGAGCGTCAGGCAGATCAGTTTATTCATAATATTGCTGTTTTGAAATACGGATTCATCAAAGCCTTTCGAAGCGGGTCTTGATTTAACTTTATGGTATGCTGTTTTTCTATATAAGGTTGTACAGACTTTAGCACTTCCAAGATATGAAAAAATAAACATAAACTGGAAATGTATAAATAAATGGAAACTTCCGTGCTGAGAAAACTAAGACCTGATGAACCAAGACAGGGCTGGATGGTCAATGTAAACCTTGCAGAGCCACTCTGGATTTTCCGATAACACTGAGGGATAAACCTGCAGAATTTTGTTGGAAAGGTCCGAAAACAAGGACTAAAAGTATCAAAACCGTCAAAAGCGGGTCGGTGCTCCTGATTTTCCGGGTTGTTTGACGGTAAAAAAATAGGAGGCAAATACGTTTGAAAATGCGTGTTTGCACGCTTTTCCCGCTTCGGGCTATCGTTTAATTTTGATCTCAGAAAACAACAGGAAAGCCATGGGTAAACCCGCAGCCAGAATGACTGACTTTCATACCTGCTCCATGACTAATCCGAATGGTTCACCGCATGTGGGTGGACCTGTAATGCAGGGACAACCCAACGTGCTGATCGGCGGTCAGCCCGCTGCAACTGTCGGAAGCTTATGCGTATGTGCAGGTCCGCCAGATAGCATTATTAAGGGCTCCATGTCGGTTCTGATCGGCGGCCAGCCCGCAGCCAGGCAGGGTGACAGTACCGCACACGGCGGGCAGATCGCGGGGGGATTCCCCGGCGTCATGATCGGAGATTAGTCGTACGCTTGTAAGCCATGAAAACAACTGAAACCTGGCAATGTCAGTCAGGTACTGAATCATTCAAAATAACCTTAAAAAATGATTTTACACGCACTCCACATTATTGCCAATGAACTCAATCTGCACTTCAGTAATGTGCTGACAGACAACCTGCCGGGAGGGCCTACCCCGCAGCAGGAAGACAAGGTGGAGCTGGGCAGCATCGCCCTTATTGAGAATAACGGCGGTGTGGTACAGGAGAATCTGCAGGACAGGATCATCGCATCGGTCGTCAACATCTGTGAAGAGAAAACCCTGCGCAATACACCTTTCCATAAAACAGACGCCGCCCGCCTGCGTACCGATTACTTTAATCCGCCTGTATTTATGAACGTCTATGTCTTGTTTTCGGCGACTTCTAAAAACTATGAGAAGGCCATTTCGGAGGTCTCCCGAGTGATCCGGTTTTTCCAGTTCAGACACGTTTTTACCCATGAAAACACAAATCAGACCGGCCTGATTATTCCCCTTTACGACAGGATGACAGAATTCAAGATCATCATGGACCTTTGTTCACCGAATTTTGAGGAGCTGAATCACCTCTGGGGTACGCTTGGGGGGCGGCAGTATCCTTCCGTACTGTATCAGATGAGACTCCTGGAAATGCGTCATACCGACTTGCCAACCTCCGGTGGCGGTGTGATTCAGGAAATAGAAAGACATTATCGCGGACTCACCGGCTTTCCCGAAGTACAGCCCTCCTGATGGAAAAAGTCAGAGACATATATCGTAAGCTTTTCAGTGTAAACTTTCCTCATGAGGGCAGCACTGCCGAAAGGGATTGGATACGCGTGAATCCGATGCCCGATACCCGTGAGATCATGAGTCATAATAAGATGATTTTCAAAAAATACCCGGGCGGATTTATGGTGGTCGTCAAAACCAAAAATGAGGCAGGAAAAGAGAATCAACCTCTGTATGGCATAGAAGGCATGGAACTGGTGTTCGGGTTGGGTTTTGCAGACAAGGTTATTGCCGCAGAAACCGCCCTTCCGCTGAAAACAGGCAAAAAATATGTCTTCAGTAATAAAAGAGCGTTTGATGGAGGGGTCAATTCATCAAGTCTGGCGCTGAAGCCCCTCGGCGGCCCCGCCACTTTAGCCGGGGAGATTGTAAAAGAGACTGGTAAACTCTGGCTGGCCGGTATTGATTTCAGTGCTGCAGGCAATCCTCCTCCGCTGAAAGTCACGGAAATACCGGAGGGTGAATACGCAGTTACCGGCAATTGGGAAGACGACACACATCCCTTACTGAAAGACCTGCCCCGCGATCATTTCGGGGTAATTCATATCCTGGTGGGCAAGCAGGCCGCTCTGGGCAATAAATACAAGCTCCTGCTGGCCGGAGACGAAGTATCGCCTAAAGATTTTGAGGTCAGGGTGATGAAAATGATTTAACAATTTAAACAAATACAAATAAGACCATGTTAAACTTATCAACCGTTCGTACACCGGGGGTTTATATTGATGAAATTCCCAAGTTTCCGCCTTCTATTGCCCCGGTCGAGACCGCTATTCCTGCCTTTATCGGCTACACCAGAATAGCTACGGAAAACAGTCTCAATGATCTGCACAATGAACCCCGAAAGATCGGTTCAATCGCCGACTTTGAATTATACTACGGCACAGGGCCTAAAATAGAAGTTTCAGAAGTATTGGTCAATGATGCCAACCACTTTTTGTCGGCCAAAGTCAGCAACAGTTTCTATTTGTATGATTCTCTCCGACTGTTTTATGCCAATGGCGGCGGCGATTGCTATGTGGTTTCCATCGGCCTGTTCGACCCGGTCGATGTGCAGAAAACACATTTTTTTACAGGCATTGAAAAGCTGGAGAAATTTACCGAGCCTACCCTTATTCTGATGCCAGACGCGGCACTTCTGCCCGACACCGATCTTTATGAAGTGCAGGTGAAAGCCCTGGGACATGCGGTTAAGCAGCAGGACAGATTCGTACTCTGCGATCTGAAAGAAACAGACCCTAAAGGCACTGAATTCCGTCAGAACATCGGTATCAACGGACTCAACTACGGCGCAGCGTATACGCCATGGGTAAAAGCAGCCCTGCCGAAAACCGTAACTTACCGGGACCTGTTTGTGCCGACCAACAACCCGTTTGATCCGGCAGTGAATGTGAGCAAGATCAAAAAAGGAGCGATAGCCGTTAACCTGGGAACACTGACCGATGACGCCACCACACTCTCCACCTTTACCAGGCTGGGTGAGGTAATGGGCGATAACGACCGGATCGCTGCCAGAACCAAGGCTAATCTTATTACCGATCCGGCCAATACCTCGATCCGGGCTAATTTTACCAAACTGACGGATGTTTTCAAGTCAGGGCCGACAGAGGCACGGTTAAAGGCGGTTTTTTCCTACCTCTACAACATCGCTAAGACCGTCGACAGTTTTGTGACAGGGGGGGCGGCTCTCACCAATGCAGAATTGAAAATTTCGATCGAGTCACTGATTGCTTCCACGCTTATTGATAAGTATAAAACGTTGACAGGTTATGAAGAGGAAGTGGCAGCCAAACTGACACCGGCAGGGACTTATACCGTAGCCTATACCACCAGTCCTCCGGCGTCGGTGAAATGGAACACTATCTCCCCACCGACGAGTGTGTTTGCCGCCGGCCAGCCAGCCAGCAATGTGATCACAGGCGCCAATAATATCGCAAGGATGAACAGCCTGCTGCCCAAACTGGCCGAAGCCTTTGAAGAAATCCTGACGGCATATAACAGCGGAGTTCTCAATGAAGCCACCAGCACTGAAAAGACCCTGAACAGTTCTCTTTCAGCGACGTTTCCTGCGTTTAAATCCATCCTGAACGGTATCAATAATGCCTCTGCCAGCCTACCGCCCAGCGGACTGATTGCCGGAGTGTATTCTTTTGTAGACCGTACCCGGGGGGTATGGAAGGCTCCTGCTAATGTAAGTCTCACCGGAGTGCGGGAACCGTCGTACACCTTTACGGCTTCAGAACTGGATCTGCTCAATATAGATCCCGTAGCAGGAAAGTCGATCAACGCCATCCGGAGTTTTACCGGCAAAGGTACGCTGGTATGGGGTGCAAGGACACTTGCAGGCAATGATAATGAGTGGCGGTATGTCAATGTCAGGAGGCTGTTCAACATGGTGGAAGAGTCATGCAAAAACGCCGTGGAAGCCTTCGTTTTTGAACCTAACGACGCCAACACCTGGGTGAAGGTACAAGCCATGATCGAGAATTTTCTGACCACACTCTGGCGCCAGGGAGCGTTTTTCGGAGCTACGCCAGACAAGGCTTTTTATGTCGCCGTGGGTTTGGGAAAGACCATGACTTCGCTTGATATTCTGGAGGGCAGAATGATCATAGAGATCGGGATTGCCGCTAACCGTCCGGCCGAGTTTATTATCCTTCGGTTTTCTCACAAGCTTCCTGAATAATTAAACAATCATCTTTAAAACAGCATAGTATTATGGCAGAATATCCGCTTCCCAAGTTTCACTTTGAAGTAGAGTGGGGTGGGGCAAAAATAGGTTTCACAGAAGTAACCGGACTTGATAAGCAGATCGAAGTGATCGAATACCGTGAAGGAAGCAGCTGGACTTTCTCTAAAGTCAAGATGCCGGGATTACAAAAATACAGCAACATTACCCTGAAGCGCGGGACTTTTACAGGCCAAACCGATTTTTACGACTGGGTAAACACCGTAGATGCCCTGGGCAACGCTGAACGTCGTGACATCACCATCAAGCTGCTTAATGAGGCCCATCAGCCTGTGTTTACCTGGAAAGCCCTTAAAGCATTTCCTGTAAAAGTGCAGGCCTCTGACCTTAAATCAGACGGTAATGAGGTGGCCATAGAGACCCTGGAGATCGCTCATGAAGGATTAAGCCTGGTCAAGTAACATGGCGGAAGGATATTACCCACCGGTTGGATTTCATTTTTCGGTTGAGTTCGGCATCAGCAAAAATGAGAACGATACAAAGTTTCAATCGGTGGGAGGGCTTTCAGTGGAGTTTGACACTGAAGCCTTCAAGGAAGGGGGAGAGAACCGTTTTGAGCATATACTGCCGGTGCGGACCAAATTCCCGGACCTGGTATTGAAGCGGGGCTTCCTGACCAAAGATTCCAGGATCTTCGACTGGTGTGTCAATGCATTTCAGAATTATAAGTTTGAACTGAGTGAAGTCACTATCAAACTGCTTAATGACGAGCACCAGCCCATAAAAACCTGGAACATCATTGGGGCGTATCCCAAAAAATGGTCAGTGTCTGACCTCAATGCCGAAACCAATGCCATCGTAGTGGAAACATTGGAACTGAGGTATAAATATTTCACAATTTTATAGCCATGCCTTTACTGATCAGAGAGCTGCACATCAAAGTCAACCTCAATGCCCCGGCTCCGGGACAGGCGGGAGGCCAGCAGCCGGCCGCGGCCGGAGCCGCCAAAAAAGAAGCCGGGCTGAATGAAAATCGGGATGCCCTTGTAGCCGAATGTGTGGAGCAGGTACTGGAAATACTGAAAGCCCAAAACGAGCCTTAAGATGTACGAACAAAGCGGAGAACTCAAAAAAATGCTCATCAACGTCTACCAGGACGCCGAGTTTTCGACGAAGGTCGGGCAACTGAATGTGCTCATGAACCCGGAGTCGTACCAGATGAACTACAAAATTGAGTACGATGAAAAGCAGGGTGATGGCTCAAGCGGCAAACAGGTAAAGTTCAAAGGCATAAAGCCGAAGGACCTGAGCTTCGAGTTTCTGTTTGACAGCACGGGCATCATCGATGGAAAGCCTCGTGACGACATCTGGAATGAGGTGACGGAGTTTAAAAAGATGCTGGTTGACTACGACGGTGATGTACATCAGCCCCGGCATTTTGAGCTGATATGGGGGAAGATGCTTTTCAAAGGCAGGCTGACCGAACTGAACTTTACCTTCAAGCTTTTTAAGCCCGATGGTACTCCGCTGAGAGCGTTGGCCAAAGCCAGCTTTATTGAGACCATCGACGATCAGAAGCGCGTAGCTAAAGACAAACCCAGGTCACCTGACCTGACACACGAGCGGGTTGTCAATGGGGGCGATCACCTCTCGCTGATGACCTATAAGATATATGAAGACCCCCGCTATTATTTCCAGGTGGCCCGGGCCAATGGTCTGACAGGCTTTCGAAATCTGAAAGCAGGAGACCGGTTGTTTTTTCCTCCGGTAGATAAAGATTAAGTCATGAGTAACAGCAGAACAGTACCTACCACCGCCAGCCCGGACGTTTCGACCTTTAAGATTCTGTCAGAAGGAGCGGCCTTGTCTTATGCATATCAGGTGATGTCCGTCAGTATCTCGTCTGAAATTAACCGGATACCTAAGGCCTCCTTCATCCTGCTTGACGGAGAAGCAGCCGCTGAAACATTCAGGATCAGCGACGGCGATGAGCTTATTCCGGGTAAGAAAATCGAGATCAAAGCAGGTTACCGGGGTAAAGAAGATACGGTTTTCAGTGGTATAGTGGTAAAACACGGTATCAGGATCAAGCGGGGTAGTTCTTATCTGGTGATCGAATGCCGGGGAAAGGCAATCGACATGTCGCTGGAAAAGAAAAGGAAATATTTCGAAGAAATGTCAGACAGCGAGGTGATCGGGGAACTGTTGCAGCCTTACGGACTCGATAAAGAGATTGAATCCACTACACAAAAACATGAAAGCCTGGTGCAGCTGGAATGCACCGACTGGGACTTCCTGCTGCAAAGAGCTCATGAGGCCGGTAAAATGGTCTGGATGGAAGAAGATAAAATCATTGTTAAAAAGCCTGCTCTTACAGAAGAAGTGAATCTTTCGCTGCTCTATGGGGCAACCATCCTGGAGCTTGACGCCGAGATAGATGCCAGAACCCAGCCCGAAGCGCTTAAGGCCTTTTCATGGGATTACAGCAAACAGGAGTTGACAGAAGCAGAGGCTGCTGAGCCATCGTTGTCGCTTAACGGGGACTTGCCGGCGTCGGACCTCGCCAGGGCCGGAGTTACACGGGCGTACAGCCAGACCATAGCCGAACCGGTGCTGAAAGAGATCGCCGAAGCAGAACTGCTCAAAGCAAGGTTGTCGAAGATCAGGGGACGGGTAAGATGCCAGGGTAACACAGAAGTAAAGCCGGGAAGGGTAATCAATCTGGATGGGATTGGCAGCCGCTTCAAGGGTAAAGCCTTTATCTCGGGCTATCGCCATCAGCTGGCGGGAGGCAACTGGGAAACGGACATTCAATTCGGCTATCCCGAAGACCTGCGGTCTCAGTCTCTTTCCTCCGGACTGGCATTTTCAGGCTTGTATATCGGGGTGGTAATCACTATTGAAGAAGATCCCAAAGGAGAACATCGTGTCAAAGTCAGGCTGCCGGTTATCGGAAGCGGGCAGGAAGGGGTCTGGGCCAGGGTAGCTGCTCCGGATGCGGGAGAGAACCGCGGGATGTTTTTCAGACCTCAGCCTGAGGACGAAGTGGTGGTGGGATTTTTACAGAATGACCCCAATCACCCGGTCGTGCTGGGGATGTGTAACAGCTCTGCTAAGCCGGCTCCCATTGAGCCCAAAGATACGAATTATGAAAAAGGCTATGTGTCGGCAGAGAAGATCAGGTTCTGGATCGACGATGAAAAGAAAAGTCTGACGTTTGAAACTCCCGGCGGAAACAGTCTGGTGTTTTCAGATGATGAAAAGGGCATTTTTATGGAAGATCAGCATGGTAACAAGTTTTCAATGACCGAAGACGGAATTGCGTTCGAGTCGCCCAAAGATATAAAGATCAAGGCCACCAAAAACATAGAGTTGGAAGGCCTGAAGGTAGACGCCAAAGCCACTTCGGGGTTCAAGGCAGACGGAGGCGGAGGTTGTGAGCTTTCGGCCGGCAATGGGGTCACGGCCGTTAAGGGAGGCACAGTAATGCTGAACTGAAGAAGAGGCAAAATTATCCCTGATTCAATCAATCATTCAAAATTGTGATTGAGTGAGTTACTGATTTAGTGGTTTACTATCGTCATTTTAATTTGCCACGAAAGCACGAATTACACCTTTATTCTATCATTCCATCATTCACTCATTCAAAATTGAAAATTACAACAACGGCCATGGAAAAAACAAACGGTAATTTCCTCGGGAGAGGGTGGAGTTTTCCTCCTGCTTTTGAGCCCCTGGCCGGTGTGCAGATGACCGAACAGGAGGAAGATATTTACGGCAGTCTGCAGATACTGCTTACCACGCTTACCGGCGAACGTGTGATGCAGCCACGTTTCGGATGTGACCTTACCGAAGTGCTTTTTGAGGCTTTGGATACCTCTTTCCAGACTTACATCCTGGAAAAGATCGAAACGTCGATCCTGTATTTTGAACCGCGGATTGACATTGAAAACATGAGGTTCAACCTGGACCCGATCGGAGAGGGCCGGGTACTGATCGAAATCGACTTCAGGATCGTTACCACCAATTCAAGATTCAACTTCGTATTTCCCTTCTACAAAAAAGAAGGAACAGAAATACTGGAATTTCTCATTGCTACACCTCAAAAGGCTGAATGAATATGTCCGGCTCTTGTCTAAATATCATTAATCCGCTCAGGGTTCAGCGGGAAGGCTCAGACCAGAAAGGCCGCACAGGCCGGGCTTTAATGCCTGAATACGCCCCTGTAGATGCCCGAACGGAAGCGCATGACCTGGTGTTGGCCCGAAATCTCGCCGCTGCCGTTATTTATTATGATCAGTACAATCGCCGTAACGGAAGCTGGCGGCCTTTCTTTGATTCGGACCTGGCTGTACTGTTGGCAAAAGTTTCGCTCAATGATCCCGCTGTTCTGAAAGATCAAATCTTCTTATGCCTCAGCCAACTGAAGGATGATGACGTAAGCGATGCGGAAAAGAAAGTGCAGCTCACACACATCTTCAGGCTTGTCATTAATCTGGCCGGTCGTCTTGACGACCTGTGCAGGAAGATTCCGTCAGGTCACCAGGCTTTTGTGTTCCTTCAGAACCTCATCGAAAAGCTGGTGCCTTTCTACAAGAGAATGGTAAGTTATTATAAGGCAGCTGAAGCCAGAGGATTGATAGATGAATCAGCCGCAACGGGGATGAAGATTTTTGGGGAACCTGCGGCATCTGCCAAGGTTATCATCATCGGGAAAGTCTTTCTGAATCCGGCCATGAACATTGACTATACTGCTCTTGTGGCTGATGACAGCATTTGGGGAGCCGGGGCCCTGCCGGTGTCCCGGCAAATCTTTCTGGGGTCTTCCCATAACTTTTTCAGTGAGGTCATTCACCGGTTTCTGCAGGTATATGGCAAAGTGATCCATGAGATGGGTCTTCATTTTGTGAAGTCAATGCAGCAGCCCGATCATCAGCCTCATATGGCCCTTTTTCTGGCTTTTACAAAGATGATGGGATATGCCAGGGAGCATGTCAATACTTTTACCACCAGACATCTGGATCTTTATTACCGGGATATACTGAAACTGAAAGAACAGATGCCGCAGGCTTCACAGGTGCATCTGCTGATCGAAGCCGCCAGGCACATTGAAAATTTCCTGCTGAAAAAAGGTACCTTACTCAAAGCCGGGAAAAATGCTGCCGGCGGAGATGTACTTTTTGCTACCGATGAAGACCTTGTGGTGAGTCATGCCACCATTACAGGACTGAAAAGCCTGTACCGGGCTACAGAGACCGATGATGCCAACCGTAACATGAGCCTGACGACCCCCCTGTCGCACCGGCTGTTTGCACGTCAGGATTTGTCTTTGTCTGATGCATCTGTCAATCCGTTGGCGTCCAAAACCTATCATTATGGCAAACTCTCGGAAATCAGCATGGAGCCGGCTGAGATCGGCTTTGCCGTGGCATCTCATTATCTTTTTTTGAATGAGAGCTCACGAACCATTACCCTGACCCTCGAAGTGAGTGGCTTAGGGACCTTGCCGGCTGATGTTGCGGCGCATTTTAAAGCCCGGATCACTACGGAAAAAGCTTGGACCGATCTGTTGATCGAATCGGTGACTTCTTCGGCCGCTCAGTTGATATTTGTCCTGAAACTCAGCGAAAAAGACCCTGCTACCACGCCGTGGTCCGACAAAACTCACGGAGGACAGTACCAGTCCACTATGCCCCTGCTCGAAATATCGCTGCAACATCTGGAGAATGAACCCTATTTGCTGAAAGAGCTCTATAAAGCGGAAGTACAAAAAGTACAGCTGAAAGTAGCGGTAACCAACATCAGGAACCTGTTTCTGCGAAATGATACCGGAGGTCTGGATGCGTCAAAACCTTTTATGCCTTTTGGGGCCAATCCAAAGGCCGGAGCAGGCTTTGTGATCGGCAATCAGGAAGTTTTTCAAAAAAAATCGAACCTGAAAATCAACTGGCCTTCAGGTTTCAGCACCTACGGGCAAACCTATAAGATACTGGAGAAAGGAACGTGGGTCGGCATAAGTCCGGCTTCGTCGGTCTTTACTCTGCAGAATGATCACATCACAGAACCGGCTTTTACCGGGAACGAACCCCTGGATGCGCTGAAAACAGAAGGGTATCTGAAGGTTCTTTATGCAGGAGGTTTTGAAACGACCTATAATAATTACCTGAAAACACTGGTAACGGAACTCAAGAAAACTACACCCGGTAATCTTCCCGCTGTACCGGTGCCGCCACTGATAGAGACGATCAGCCTGAATTATGACGCTACCGTTGAAGTGGAACTGAATAACGCCGCTTCATTTGCCGGCGAGGGCCTTGCTTTCTTTCATAAATATCCTTTTGGCGTATCAAGACAACATAAGTTTTTGAACCAGCAAGATATTTACCTGCTCCCTGGTTTCAGGCATAACAACTTCCAGGATCCTTTTTTCACTTTGAAGAATAAGGAACTGGGTACGATCCAGGCAGATGAGATCGCCGGTTTGCAGCCGGAGGATGATTTTTCAGGAGAAGCAGAGCACGAGGCGGAATTCTATTTCGGTGTGCAAGGCCTGAAAATTCCTGGATTTTTGTCGGTTTTATGCCAACTCGATGATGGAACCGCCAATCCCATGACCGCTAAACCGGAACATCATGTACACTGGAGTTATCTGGGCGAAAAAGACTGGATATCCTTCAAAAAAGGAGAGGTCTTTGACAAAACCATGCAACTGACCCGATCAGGTATTATTGGCTTTTCGATACCCGAAAAGGCGGTGATAACCAACACGATGATGCCTCTGGGGCAATACTGGATCCGTGCCTCGGTAACAAAGGGGGCAGAAGCGGTCTGTAAGCTGGTCAGGTTAGCTCCTAATGCCATATCGGCGACCTTGCTGCATCCTGAAGCCAATGGAGATCTGTTGGGAAGTCCTTTACCTGCCGGTACGATCGCCAAATTGCTGAATCCGCTGGCGGAGGTCAAAAAAGTGGAACAGCCGTTTGACGGCTTCGGTGGCCGGGGCCGGGAAAAAAGTACGCATTATTACAGGAGGGTCAGCGAGCGGTTGCGGCACAAAGACCGTGCAGTAGCAGCCTGGGATTATGAGAAAATGGTGCTGGAACGTTTCCCCTCTGTTTACAAGGTCAAGTGTCTCCATCATACACTGTATGATGTCAATGCTTCCGGGAATGTGATTTACAATGAAATGAGTCCCGGTCATGTAACACTCATCACGGTGCCGGATCTGCGCGAAAGGAATCTGATTAATCCCCTCCGGCCTTTTGTTTCTCTGGAAGTAACAGAACAGATAAGAGCGTATCTGGTACAGCATACCTCTGCTTTTGCTGTGCTGCATGTAAAGAATCCTGTCATTGAAGAGATAAGACTGAGTTTCAGAGTAAGCATTCTGGCGCAATATGATGAGTCTTTTTGTACACAAGAATTGAAGCGGGAAATCACCCGGTATCTGTCCCCCTGGGCATTTGATGCTTCGAATGAGCTGGTTTTCGGCGGACAGGTCGAAAAATCGGCCGTCATCAACTTTATCGAAGAGCGGCCCTATGTCGATTACATCACGGACGTGAAACTGTATCACCGGTATGCAGACGAAAACGGAAATCCGCAGGAAATAGAAACCGAAACCGCAAAGGCCACAAAAGGGGCTTCCATACTGGTTTCAGTGCCGGCCGAAGACCATCTGATTGATGCAATTGCTCTGAACATAGAAGAAACCGACACGCATAGCTGCGGGTGTTAACAATACAGCCATGACTGAATCTGTAAGCATAAAGAAAAAAAACAAGCTTCTGATCTCTGAAGATTACGTTCAGCTCCGGCAGAAAGGGCTGGAGTGGATCGAAACCCTGGGATCGGAGCAATGGACCGATTATAACCTGCATGATCCGGGTATTACCCTGCTCGAAAACCTGGCCTATGCCCAGACCGAACTGGGCTACCGGATGGGGTTCCCGGTTACTGACATCCTGGCAAAGTCATTGAATGAAGGAGGATTGGACCAGGGCTTTTTTACGGCTGCTGAAATTCTGACGATGAAGCCCGTAACCCTTCATGATTACCGCAGGTTGCTGACAGATCAGCGACTGATCCGGAATGCATGGCTGATTACCAGGGATTGTGCCTGTGAAATGCCCTTGTTCCCGGATTGTGCGGAAGACGAACTGGTTTATACCGACACTGGTGAGGAGGAGGTCATTCCGCGGGGTATGTACAACGTACTGATCGAACTTGAAGATGATCCGGAATTCGGAAACCTGAACGACGGCCAGCTGTTTACGAGGCTGTTTTTTGACAGTTCCAAACGGGTGCTTGACCTGGAGGTCCGTTTTCCGGGATGGCGGCAGGTGCAGAAAGAAATAACCCTTTATGACAAGTTTCTGAATAATCCAGCAACCACTGTAGCGGTTACTTTATATAACTGGCAGAACCAGAAAATTACCACGGAGGCCGGGTTTCAGAAGGCTCTACGGACAGGAAATATAAAATCAACCTGGGAAATTACTGCCGACGGGGAAGTATTGACCTGGGCTTCGGTCCCGCTCATTTTTTTCTTCCGCAAAAATGAAGATGTTCCTCTGCTGAAATTAAGTGACCTCAAAAGTTTCCTGGAAGACACTTCGGGGATAGTGCTGCTGCAACGGGAAAAACTCAGGAAGCTGATTAATACTATTAAAGATATCCGGGGGGTACTGAACCGCCATCGCAATCTGGCGGAAGACTTTTGCCAGATCAGGGAAGTGCCCTCCGAAGACATAGCCGTCTGCGCTGATGTGGTGCTGGCTCCAGACGCAGACATCGAACAGGTTCAGGCCAGGATCTATTTTGAAATTGAACAGTACTTTAATCCCGCGGTCAGATTTTATTCCCTGCAGGAGCTGATGGAAAGGCAGGTGCCGGTAGAAGACATTTTCAACGGGCCGTTTTTGCAGCATGGCTTTGTGCTGGAAAAAGACCTGGAGGCCTCTGACCTGCGATCAGACATTTATGCCTCGGATATCATCAACCGCCTGATGGATATTGAAGGAGTGCTGGCGATACAGAACTTTCTGATGACCCGCTACGACGAGTCGGGACACGCCCTGCTGCCATCCCAGGCCTGGTCGCTGAGTATTACACCCCAGCATAGGCCCAGACTCTACATTCACCAGTCAAAGTTATTATTTTTTAAGAATGAACTGCCTTTTCTGCCTGCGGACAGAGATGAGGTCATGGCTACACTTCAGCAACTAAAGAGCCTTTCAGAGCCCTTTAAGCTTACTGTTCATGAAAATGATCTGCCTCTGCCTGTCGGAACAGTGCGGGATTTTGCCTCTTATTACCCGGTACAGTTTCAGTTGCCGATGACCTACGGCATCAGCTTCGCCGGGTTGCCCGCCAGTGTACCTGAGGAGAGGAAGGCTAAAGCTAAACAGCTCAAAGCGTACCTGCTGTTTTTCGAACAACTGCTCAGCAACGGGTTTAGCCAGTTGCACCATATTCCCGACCTCTTCATTCTGGATGAGGCTCAGAAGAAAAGTTATTTTACCCGGCTGATTGACAAGCATGAGATCGCCATGCCTGCTGTAGACAGCAATGACAATGACCTGTATTTCGCGCCATTCGGAGAAAAAGATTTATATGCCCTTGCGGAATCGGAAGAAGAGGGTCTTGCCAGGCGGAATCGTTTCCTTGACCATCAGCTGGCCCGTTTTGGCGAGAGTTTTAACGATTATGTCCTGCTGATGAATGAACTGAGAGAGGAAACCGGCGACGGCTTCGGATCCGTAAAATTCATACAGGAAAAGCTCTTCAGAGATAAGATCAGGTTTCTGAAAAACTATGCCCGGATGAGCACCGAGCGGTTTAAAGCCTTTAATTATCAGGATACACTGAAAGTGAACGGCATGCAGAATATTCCGGGACTGAAAAGCAGGATTGCTCATCTGTTGGGCCTCGGGATGCTCAGAAATTACTTTAAAATCACCTGTACCAGGACAGAAGGGCAGTTTAAAGCCTCGGTTATCCTTCAGAAGGAAACCGGGGAAGCCCTCCTGCAAAATCAGACCGACATACAGGTTAATACTCGCCATGAAGCCATGGTGCTGGCTAATGCGTGGGTAGATCAGGTCATTGCATGGGTAAGCGATGCATCAAGATATGTGACCAAAAGTACTGCGGCCGGATGGATATACCAGCTCAAAGATGGCCCGGTGATTGCGGTTGGTCCGGAGGTTTATACCTCGCAGACTCTGGCCGAACAGGCACAGACCGATCTGATAGAATGGGCTGAAAAGATATTGAATTTTGAGCGGTTCTTTGTTGTAGAGCACCTGTTGCTGCGTCCCCGCTACTATGGTCAGCTTACCCTGCCGGTTTGCCTTGACAAGGACTGTGAAACCTGTTCTGAAGAAGACCCGTATTCTTTCCGGCTGACGTTTGTAATGCCGGGCTGGATCAGCAGGTTCAGTAATCTCAGTTTCAGAAAATATGCTGAAAGGATCATCCTGACAGAGACACCGGCGCATCTGATGGCCAAGATCTGTTGGGTGGGCAATGAAATATACCGCGGGAAAGACGAAAACGATGGTATTTTGTGCACCCTGCTCGGCATCCTCCAAAACCACTCTCTTGTGCCCGTTACAGATGATGTTCATAAAAAGCTGTGCGAATGCGCCACAGATATACTCGGCAGATTTAACATACATTATGCGGATGCGGTATATCATAATGATTTTGCAGCACTGACCGAGGCTGAAAAGAAAACCCTTTTTGATGAAGAAGTAGCCGACGGTATACTTTGTAAGAATGGCGTTGATCCCGCAGCAATGGACGAGATCAGACAGGCGCTGGCTGATTATTTTGCGGAAGATACCTGTAAAGTGCTTCCGGGCGATGATGATGAAACTACGGCTCAGAAAGACTTTTGTTTTCAGTTCAATGCCTTCCATCAGGCCTGGGACCAATGGCTCAGAGAAAGCGTCGGATTGGATCCGGATGAAGCGCTTGTCGCTGAAAAAATAGAACTGAAACTTCTGAATCACCAGCTGGGACCTCTCCGGGGAGAATACAGTGCCGCCACCATTCCGGCGATGAAAGCGGTCCTGAATCAGTTACTTTCCTTGTACGGAACGCAGATGTCTCTTGCCCTGAAAGCGGAGCTGGAAGCCTGGGTAAGCCTGCCTGATCCCCCGCCGGTTGGCCGCGTAAAACTGGCCGAAATAGAGTCATTTGTCAAAGAAATATACTGCCGTTCTCTTACCCAGATCCTGCAGGCCTTCGGCGACAAACTCAAAGCCTATTTTAAGGTCTGGCTTCATTCCGGTGACCCTGTTCCGGCCAACATGGCCTGGCGAAACAAGGTTGGTTCCCTGATGAATGAGGTCAGAACGGAGCTGAGCAACGAATTGCTGAACGACGCCGCGACGTTTGCCCTGATCACCGCTGGCCTGAAAGAAGCCTATGGACAGGTCAGGCTGTATCTTTTTACCCATGCCCGTTTGCTGAAGATCTTCGGAAAACTGAAAAGCGTTTATCCGCCGGCTACCTTGCATGATTGCGAGGACGGGGATGACGGCAACGTAGTCAAACTTGATAACACGATAATAAGTTGAAAGCATAAATTTTTATAGCCATGTTACCTAAAGAATTGATGTACCCTGAGTTCATGCCCAATCAGGTGTTGCAAAGCGGGCATCTCAACGCCCTGTTTGAATACCTTGACGAGCAAAACCGCCTGACGCGCACCAACCTGCTCGGAATAGGGGTGGTCTGCGGCCTGGAAGTGGTACCGGCAGGCTCCGGCCAGATCAGGATCACCAAAGGATGCGGCGTGACCTCAGAGGGTTACCTGGTGACCCTCGGCGAACAAAACGGGGTTATCTCGGACGTGACCTATTCAAGCAGAAGGAACTATACGGTGCCCGAAAGGCTGGAATACGCGCCCTTTTATGATGCTGCAGCCAAAGCCAACCGCTTTGAGATGTGGGAGTTGCTTGAAGCCACTTCGGCTCCCGACCCCGCTCCTCCGGGTTTTGCCCTGCTGGATTCTGCTTTCCTGAATCCTGCCAGCAGCGGGCAGAAGAAAGTAGTATTGGTTTTTGTGGAACTGCTCGAAAACATCAGCAAAAACTGCTCACCCAATTCCTGTGACGACAAGGGAGCGACCGTAAATGTCAGATTCAGACCTCTGCTTATCAAAAAATCAGATGCCGATATTTTGTTGGCTGAGGCGGCAGCAATAGGACCGGGAAGCATCGGTCCCAATGGTACATTCGGTCTTCCGGATATGAAACTGCCGAGGTTTAATGTGCCCAAAACCGACATCCATACCGCTGCTGATATTGAAGAAGCCTATCGTGACATACTCACTTTTGGCTGGATAGAAAACACCGTCAAGAAAAACCTGGGGGATGCTTATACCCTGTTTTCCGGTTTCCTGTCGGGGATCATCAACACCATACCGGGCTTTAATCCGGTTTATGACCTGGGAAAGGTCAGATTAGATAAAACGTATCTTTACCAGTATTTTTATGATCTGATTTCTGATCTTACCGAATGGTACAGGGAGTTGCAGAGTGCGGCTCAAGAGGTATTACCGGTCTGCTGCCCCGACGAAAGGCTGTTTCCGAGGCATTTGTTTCTGGGACTTGCCAGTGAAAACACGGTACAGCAAAACAGCAGCTACAGGCATTATTTTATCCCGTCGCCCATCCTGAATCGGGGCAAAGAAAAGGTGGAGGAGATCCGCTCTTTGTTCAGAAAGCTCATGGAAATGCTCCGGCCCGGGGTGTACAGGGTACCTCAGCCTCCCTCTGCCTCTGCAGGGATTAACCTCAGGATTACGCCCAGCAAACTCGGGGATTTCTCCTTGTCTGAAAAAGCCATCCCTTATTATTATGATCATTCCGCGGGCTCTAATCCCCTGTACAGATCATGGAACTATCCCAAAACAAGGAACGGTAAGGCTAATCACAATCTGAGTCACACAGTATCCGGCTATACCCCCGCGCCCCCTGATTTTGTCAGCAGTCCGCTTCGGTATGATGTTGAGCCTGATAATTTCTTCCGGATTGAAGGACATGCGGGGCTCAACTTCAGGGAGGCCCTGCAACACATTACCGAAATCAGGGACAACAACCGGTTGCCGTTTGATGTGATTTCGATCCAGACAGGTAACATCAATAAGAACACCATTGATATCTCTGAACACGACTGCTACTTCAAAGACCTGGAGATCAGTTATGATGTGGCCAGAAGAGAGTGGGAGTGTATTATCGGAAAAACCATCGAATACCTGGATGATCACTTTCTGAACGGCAATATCCAGAATATCAGCAGTACTATTTATAACAAGCTGAAATACAACCTGATTTTAAAACTGGTCAGATCCAAGGAGTTTATGGTTAACGACCTGCCGGAATTTGTGCAGGATTATAACCTGTTTATGCCCTTGTTTGAAGCCATCGAAGCGGAGTCAACAGAAATAAGGAACCGGTTGCATGAAATGCTGACGGACGGACGTGCTAAGGACAGGCCGTTTGTGGAAGACCTCATTGATCACCTGGACGATGTCATATTGAGTTGTAAGAAAGGGCCTTTCAGGGCTTTGTATCAGGAATTTACCCGCAGATTCGAAAAGCTCAGAGAGCAACTTTCTCTGAATGCTTACGCCAATACACATGTGGGGCTTCAGCACAAGGCCGGAGTGCCTGTGGGAGGGACTTTCATTGTAGTGTATGAACTTGACGGGCCGGTTCAGCAGCCGAAAGGGTCCGGACGAAGAAGAGGAGAGAAACGTATACCGCTGATACCTGACGGAAAAGTCATCGCTGATTTTTACCTGCCTTATCTCTGTTGCTCGGATTGCTGCGGAGGGCAGGTGATTGTCTTACCGCCCGACCAGCCACCGGCTGAGCCTAAAGACGCTCCGGTGATCCGCGAAGAAGAAGGGAAGTGTGATGAAAATGGTAACTATCTTGCCCCTGTAGTCATTGAAAAGGGAGAACCGCCTTTCAGGGTATTTAAAGACGGCGTGATTGAAAACCCTGCCCTGAATGCCACCGGTTTCGTCCTCAGTTACCCTTCTGCTACAACCTCCAGGGTGAAAGTGACGGACAAAAACGGTCTGGAAAGCAATGAACTGATCATCAATGCCCGGTCATGTTGTGATTTACCTTGTGACGGCAATATGCTGACTTGTGAATACTATTTTCCGGGAAGGGAAGCAGAAGATAAAAAGGTAATAGTTATCGTGGAGGATATCTATTTTGAGGGCAGCGACCTGACTAAAAAGCCGGTGAGCATTGACCTCAAAAACCTGAAGTTTATGTTGTTGAATGCCGAGGTAAAATCGGGAGAACTAAAACAGTTCCGCGAAGCATTTGCCGATAAAATCAGTGAAGTGCTGAAAGTCCATAATGTGCCGGAAGGAGTATGGTCTTTTAAGTCTTCAGATAATGACAAAGAGATGTCAGCGGTTTACATTTCCTATTTTGAGTGTCATAAATTCTCATTAAGGGTCAGGGTGCTGATCAACGGCGAAAATGAGGAATTTGAACTTATCTATAACACGGATGGAGTGACACAACTTGTAAAGGGTATTCCTCCGGTTTTCATTCCCAAATTTAACTGTGTCAGAGAAAACAGATGTGCCGGAACGGTCGTCAGATTCTGTGAATCCGGAGTAGAGATCCGGGGAATAGCCATGCAGAAGCATGAAAACTTTGTACTGAGCTTCAATGTTCAGCCGGCTTTTCCGGGTGCTGCCTTCTTATGGAAATTCACCGATCCGGATCAGGGAAATAAATTCTCGCCGGAAATCACGAATAACGGGTCGCCGCAGATCATTTACCAGCGTGACACCAAGCGGGTACTGGCAGAAGTATGGGTATTCCGGAACGGATGTATGGGGTACCGGCAACAAACTTTCATTATTTAAGGAATAAAGAAGCACATGTCTTACTGAGAAACAGAAGAGATGTGCTTCAGGTAAAGTGTTTCACCACTAAACAAAATTACCGATGAATCAGATTCTGAAGCAAACCTTTGAACTTGAGCTGTATGGCGATGAAGATGGGTTCGCCTGGCAGAAAAGGCTTGCCGATTTCTGTGAGGACAGGCTGTCAGACCGTCTTGAAATTCTATTGGACAGATATTCTCCCGGGGAGATGCTGATCATCGACAAAATTGAGATTGAAATGAATGACCTGGACCGGGAAAATTTTGAAGAAATGTTTCTGAGAAAGCTGGAAGAAATACTTGCCGGAAAGCTAAAAGAACTGAATTTTAAAAAGACAGCTCCTTTACAGGGAAGTGCAGCCAGACGGCAGACTGATCCGGAAGGGGTGCAGGTGACTGTTCGAAGTTCTTTTGAACTCTTCGTTTTCTTTATCAGGCACGGGATACTGCCCTGGTGGGGCAGTTATGAGCAACTGAAAGCCTTTGAGGAGTATGGCTTTGTGCAGGAGGAGCAGCATCTGAAACCTTCTGACTGGTCAGAACTGCGGGACATTCTGATGGAAAAATCAGTCTCCTTGCGTTTGATTCGTCAGTTTAGAGAAGAATTTGTCATTCAGCTTCTGGAAAAAATGTACGGATTTTCGCAAGGATCTATAGCACAACGCATAGCGGCATGGAACAGGGAGATTGGAGCTTTAGGAACAGACTTATTCATGGTATTGAAGACAGGTATGGTCGCAGAAAAGCTTTTGGAAAAGAAGTACCTGAAGAAGATCATACCGGGTACTTACGCGGATGCCGGCTGGACAGATAAGGCGCTTTCTGAGATCATCCTGACACAAAATAAATCCGGAAGCCCTGTTTTCGATGCCCTGATAAAGGCCATGAAGGCGGAGAGAGAACTGCCGGATTGCAGCGATGAAGAAGCACAGGGACAGGCTACAATAATGAGAGAACTCAAAGACCGCACGGCAGCCGGATCGGCAGAGGAGCCGGAGGCCTGTTTCATAGAAAATGCAGGACTGGTGTTGCTGAATCCTTTTCTGACGGAATTTCTGAATGCCTGCGGGGTAACAGAAGAACAACGGATCACAGGGCCTGATCAGGCTGTTCATCTGATCCAGTTCCTCATTTCGGAGACCGGTAGCAATCATGAGTCGGGTCTGCTGCTGAATAAGATCTTATGCGGCCTTGAGCCCGGATATGCCCTGGCAGAAGGCGTCTCCGTCAATGAAGATCAGTTTAATCAGGCCAATAAGCTGCTGGACGCAGTGCTGAAATACTGGCCTTCTATGAAAGGCACCAGCAGGCAGGGGCTTAGGGAAAGTTTCCTCAAAAGAAGCGGAAAACTGTATCATACAGAAGACAAGTGGATACTGCAGGTTACCCAGGCGCCGTACGACATGATTCTGGCTGATCTGCCCTGGAGTTATAACATAGTGAGTCTGCCCTGGATGCCTGAGCCGGTTTATGTGGAGTGGGGGGATGAATGAATGAGTGAATGAATGAATGAGTGAATGAATGAATGGGTGAATGAATGAATTTTGAATGATTGTCCGGTGATCAGCTAAACAGCAAAGGAAATGAACAAGGCGTTAGAGAAAAGTTCTACCGTATCGAAACCAGCGCGTTCCGGTACTTTTGTCCCTCAGAAAGGGGAGAAGAACTTTATTGCTCCGTCGGTTCAGATGAAGCTGAATGTCGGTAAAGCCAATGATCCTTATGAAAAAGAGGCGGATGCTATAGCCGATAAAGTGGTGGAAAGAACTTCCGGCGGAGGTGAGAAAACCCAGGTACAGCGTCAACCGCTTGCAACAGGTATTACTCCGTTTGTACAAAAGAAAGAAGAAAACAAAGCAGAAGAACGGCCTGCTCAGAAACAGGAGGATGAATCGGCGCAGGCGAAGGAGGAAGATAAAAAGCCCATTCAAAAACAGGAAGAGGAACCTGCTCAAACGAAGGTAGCAGAAGAAAAACAACCTGTGCAGAAACAGGGGGATGAATCGGCGCAGGCGAAGGAGGAAGATAAAAAGCCCATTCAAAAACAGGAAGAGGAACCTGCTCAAACGAAGGTAGCAGAAGAAAAGCAACCTGTACAGAAACAAGAGGATGAATCGGCTCAGACCAAAGAAGAAGATAAAAAGCCCATTCAAAAACAGGAAGACGAATCCGCTCAGGCGAAGGTAGCAGAAGAAAAACAACCTGTGCAGAAACAGGAGGATGAATCAGCTCAGGCGAAAGACGAAGATAAAAAGCCCATTCAAAAACAGGAAGACGAACCTGCTCAGGCGAAGGTAGAAGAAGAAAAGCAACCTGTACAGAAACAGGAGGATGAATCGGATCAGGCGAAAGAAGAAGATAAAAAGCCCATTCAAAAACAGGAAGAGAAACCTGCTCAAACGAAGGTAGCAGAAGAAAAGCAACCTGTACAGAAACAAGAGGATGAATCGGCGCAGACCAAAGAAGACGACACTGCCCAGACCAAAGCTCCGGAAGGGAACGCTAAGGCCGGAGATCAGAAAGACAGCCATCAGTTTGTAGAAGAAAAGCTGAAATGGACCAAAGGACAGGGAAGTCCGCTGAGCACCCAGGTAAAGCAGATGCTGGAAGCAGAACTGGGCGTAGACCTGTCAGGGGTAAGGATACATACCGGCGACAATGCAACGCAGATGAGCCGGGCCCTGGGGGCGCAGGCATTTGCCAACGGAAAAGATATTTATTTTAACGAAGGGAAATTCAACCCCCATACCAGCGACGGGAAGCATCTGCTGGCGCATGAACTCACTCATACTATCCAGCAAGGGGCGGTAAGTGAGAAGAAGAAAGCAGAAGATACCTTTGAGGAGATCAGTCATGTACAACTTAGCGCCATGCTCGACGCTGCCATTGCCAGGGCACAGGGTGAGAAAGGGAAGGTAAATGCCAAGGCCAAGAACCCTGATGGTACAAGGGTAGGACACGAGCGTTTGCTCGAATACTTTAAGACCGCCTTCGGTGCGAACTGGGACGGCAGCCTTGAACCTAACATCAAGACTTACAGTACGACTTTTTCGCAGATGGAAGGCCGGGAGCGGGACAAAATGCCCAGCTGGTGCGGTATTTTCATCTGGTGGGCGTACAAGCAGGCCGGTATACCGATTACCGACTGGGTGCTGGGAGCGCCCATCTCTGAAAATGTCGGACATTATGCGCCTCCGCATACGCCTAAACCCGGTGACATAGGGCAAAAAGTGACCCATCAGCACTTCGCGATGGTGACAAGTTCAGACGGACAGAATGTGACGTCAATCAATGGGAATACAGCGGGAACAGATAACCTGGGCGGACAGGTAGAGGAAAAGACAGAGCCGGCATCGGCTTTTGCAGTATATTATAACCCGTTGGGAGGTAATCTTAACGGCTCTTTACCGGGCTCCCCGGCAGAAGAGGACCTGCCGGTAGACCGGGTCAAAATAAAACCACAGAAAGCGGTCACGAAATTTCCGGGCGGAGCAATGCCTGTATCTGGCCCGATGAACGGAAAGACTGCAAAAAAAGAGAAGAAGGAGGATAAGGCCGATCGTAAAAAAGGCCTGGCAAAGGCTAAGAAAGAGGCCGTTGAAGAAGTGTTGGAGCAAAAAGCAGGAGAAACAGCCCCCAAATCACCCGAAGAAGATCCAGCTTTCCAGACACATCAGAAAAATGCCCGGAATAAAACCGGGAAGCTGAATCACGATGTGCCGTCGGTTAAAGTGGCTGACGATGCCGCCAAAGCTGCGGTCCCGCCTTCAAATGAAGTGGAAAGTAAGGCTCAGGACAAGAAGACAGACGAAATGGACAGCCAGGAGCCCAAAGAATTTGATGCTGCGGGATTCAAGCAGGCGCTAAAGGAAAAACTGGCGGAAATCACACCGAAAAACCTCGAGGAAGCGGATGAATTTAAGGAGAACAATAAAAGCCAGGAAGTAAAAACAGCTGCATCGGAGGGTATAAAAGCAGAAAAGGAAAATACCGCCGGCCCCATAGAAGAAAAAAATCAGGCCCCGCCTGACCCCACCGGTATTGAGCCTAAGGAAGTAACGCCATTGACCGATATGCCTCCGGGAGTCAAACCGCAGGTAAGCGGAGCTAAAGGAGCCGCTCCCAAGAAAAAGGGAGACAGCGAAATTTCAATGGACGAAGAAGCCGGAGAAATGGACAGAAAGATGGCCGACAATAATGTAACGGAAGAGCAACTTAAAAACTCCAACGAACCTGCCTTCCAGAAAGCCGGCGAAACTAAAAACGAAACACAAACTCAGGTCAAAGCCTCGGAAAAGGACTATAGGAAAGACGAAAAACAGCTGCTGAACAAGAGTGAAAGAGAGGCGGAGGGCCAGACACAGGCCGGTGTGGCGGCAATGTTCGGCGATAAAAAGAAGTCGGTCACCCAGGTGATGACTGAGCAGGCCCAGGCGAAGTCAAAAGAGGAAGCTGAACGCGCTAAGGTGGCTCAGGACATTGACCATATTTACCAGAAAACCAAAACCAAAGTTGAGACCACTTTAAACAAGCTGGAAACCGATGTAAACCTCATTTTTGATACCGGAGCCGCCCTGGCCAAGGAACGTTTTGAAAAGGACGTTGAGAAAAAAATGAGCGATTACAAAGACAAACGGTACAGCGGGATAAGGGGTAAGGCCCGTTGGGTCAGGGATCTTTTTGCCGATCTGCCGTCGGAGGTCAACCGGTTTTATGAAGAAAGCCGTGACCAGTACATCAGAGACATGGACATTGTCATCGATACGGTGGCGAATATTGTAGCTACGCAACTGAAAGAAGCCAAAAAAGCCATCACGGACGGGAAGGCTGAATTGAAAGAATTTGTTAAATCATTGCCCAAAAACCTTCAGAAATTCGGAGCCGAAGCGGCAAATAGCGTTCAGGGGAAATTTGATGAGCTGGAACAAAGCATCATCGACAAACAAAACGGGCTGGTTGACAGCCTGGCTCAGAAATACAAAGAAAATCTTGATGCGGTAGATGCCCGGATCAAGGAGATGAAAGAAGCCAACAAAGGGCTAATCAGCAAAGCGGTGGATGCCATAGAAGGTGTGGTGAAAACCATCCTGGAGCTCAAAAATATGCTGCTGAACATCCTCGCTAAAGCAGCGGCCGTCATTGACAAGATCATTACCGACCCGATTGGCTTTCTGAAAAACCTGGTGGCGGGGATCAAAATCGGACTCAATAACTTCCTGGGTAACATTGCCACTCACCTTAAAAACGGCTTCATTGGCTGGCTGACCGGTGAACTAGCTGCCGGAGGAATACAATTACCTGCTACCTGGGACCTTAAGGGCATTTTCACCTTTATCATGCAGATCATTGGTCTTACCTGGGCCAATATCCGCATGAGGGCGGTCAAAAAACTCGGCGAGCCGATTGTGAAAACCCTGGAAACGGCTTTTGATATCTTTATGGTGGTCAAAAATGAAGGCCTGGCGGGGTTATGGAATTATATCAAAGAAAAGATAGATGATCTGAAAACGACCGTTTGGGATGCTATCCAGAATTTTCTTATTGAAAAAGTACTGATGGCCGGGGTGACGTGGATCATTGGCTTGCTTAACCCTGCCGCCGCCTTCATCAAAGCATGTAAGCTGATCTATGATGTGGTGATGTTTTTTGTAGAAAATGCCCGCAGATTGCTGGAACTGATGAACGCCGTGGTGGATTCGGTAATCGATATTGCCAACGGGGCACTGGCCGGAGCAGCCAAAAAAGTGGAAGATGCATTGGCCAAAACCGTACCCATAGCCATAGGATTCCTGGCTTCGCTGATCGGTGTAGGTGGTGTTGGAAAGAAAGTCAAACAGATCATCGACAAAATCAGGAAGCCTATCAACAAGGCCATAGACTGGGTACTGGACAAAGCCATCAAATTTGCCAAAAAACTTGGACTGGATAAGTTAGCGAAGAAAGTGAAGGGCAACGTCAACAAAATGAAAGACAAGGCTAAAGAAAAGCTGCAGGGTAAGAAAAAAGACGATAAGAAAAAGCCGATTACCGAAGATGTAGGTAAAACAGTAACGTTCAGCACTGAAAAGGAAGGGCACAAGCTTTATGCGAAAAAGAAAGGCAAAAAAGTGGAAATGATCGTAGAGAGTACGCCGATGCCGGTGGATAAGAAGATAGCCTATTGGAAAAAGGAAGCGAAGAAGCTGAAGGCGAAGAATCAGGTCAATAAAAAGGAAAAGATAGAGGACGCTTTGTCAATTGCTTCAACAGCATGGAAAAACGTTAAAAAATACACCATTCAGGTAGAGAAAGCCCTGGATAAAGGGGATGATGATAAGTTTAAAAATGCAAATGCCCAGCTCAAGACTGCGGAAGATGACCTTTCGAAGCACTTGAGAATACTCTTCTCTGCGTTTGATGAGCAGGCTGAAGTGGATTTTGAGGTATTGTATGCCGGCGAACTGAACAAGGTCCATCCGCAGGCCAGGACCTCTGTTCTAGCTGCTGTAAAGGCCATTACCGAGCAGAATAAGAAAGATAAAGGCGGATTGAAGAAAATTCAGAGTTTTGATACCTTACTGGAAGAAGTGAAGAAAACGGCTCCGGTGGCGGCGGAATATAAGTCATTGCTGGCGGCATCGGCAGGGCCTTCTTTTGCCGGTCATGCTTTTTCATTGCTTCAGAAACATGCCAAAGATGAACTGGCAGCCAAGCCACCGGCTGACATCAAAAAGGCGATAGACGAGATCGTTGCAGAGCTCAAAGAGCAGTCACGCCTGAACCTTGCCCTGCGGAAAATGTATTTCAACAAATCGGATGAGCGGACGGCCGAAAACGAAATGGTTGCTGCTTTGCAGCGGGATAACGTGGGCGATCACAATAAATACAGCATCGATGTGACCGACGCCATCCTGAAAGACGGTAAATATTCCATCAAATACAAGACTACGGAAGAAGCCGGCAAAAAGGAATTTGAATCTTCTTTGTCTGTGGGGCAGACGGAGGTTATTGCGGGTGTGCCGAAAAAGACCATGATCCAGTCGACGAAAGCCAGCAAACTGGAACATAAATCCAAGCTGGGGATTAAAGGACGTGGCAATGTGGCTCCGTCGGGTTTGGGAGAGCATTATCACAGTGCCCACCTTATTGCGGATGAATTCGGAGGGCCGGGCCAGTTTAACAGTCTGAACCTTGTCATAACTACCGCCAAATACAATACCCAGACCATGCGGAACAAGGAAATTTCTATTGGTAAAAAAGCCACGGATCTGGAGAAAAAAGTGGCATCCAAAGATATCGTTCTCGACATGGGCGTTACCGCTAAACTTGAGCAGGTAGGCAATACCAAAGATATCATTGATTTTCTGGAGAAAAAGATAGAGCTGAAAGAGAAAAAGGATTTTGATAAGATCCAAAGCGAGCTGAAAGGGGAGCTGTCAAAAGAGGAGCTGAAAACCGGCCGCAAGACCCTGAATGTGGACTATGTGGCCAGGTTCTTTGAAAGAGGCAGCAAAACGGCTGTTGAAACCTACACAGATGCTATAGGAGAAGATACTGATTACCTGAAATTACCCATAAAATGATTACAAAAACAATCAACAACTCCCTGGAGGCCGCTTTCGGTTTCCTGAAGAAAACCATCGGAAAGAGGATCATGTATCACTTTTCTGAAATAGAGGAGATGGATCTGGAAACCACGATCCGATTTGAACGGACCTCACCGCTGGCCAGGTTTATGATGGAAAACAACCCTACTTCGGATGAGTTTCTTATTGTGCTGCTGGCCCTTGCTCCGCATGTGTACGCCAACTTCCTTGATTCAGTGCTGGAGTTTCATCTGCCCAATGGTGGCGATTTCCCGGAGTTCGGAGGGGTGAGAGGCACTCATCATCGCGGGATTCTTCCTACCGGCGAGACCGCCCTCTTTATTCTGGCAGGCGATGATCTCAGCAGAAGACTGGAGGTCATGAGTTTGTTCGGGCCCGACCACTGGTTGTCCAGAAAAGGAATTCTGAGTCTTGAAAAACAAAAGAATAATGAACCCCTCATGAGTGGAAAATTGCTGCTGGATGAGGAATACGTAGAGCTATTTACCAAAGGGTTCGTCTCAAGGCCCGATGCGGGTGTGGATTTTGCCGCTGAATACATCACTACGGAGATGGAATGGGGGGATGTAATACTGAATCCGGCCACGGTGACTCAGATCAGGGAAATAAAGACCTGGATCAGGTACCAGGATCATCTGATGAACGACTGGAACATGGCCAGAAAGCTTAAGCCAGGCTACCGGGCCCTCTTTCATGGTCCGCCGGGGACCGGCAAAACCCTGACCACCCTGCTGCTCGGCAAGGAAACGGGAAGAGATGTATTCAGAATTGATTTGTCGATGGTTGTTTCCAAATTTATAGGGGAAACCGAAAAGAACCTCTCGAAGCTTTTTGATAAAGCCCACAATAAAAACTGGATCCTGTTTTTTGACGAAGCAGATTCGCTCTTTGGTAAAAGGACCGGCATACGCGACGCCCATGATAAATATGCTAACCAGGAGGTGGCTTATCTGTTGCAGAAAATCGAAAACTACAGTGGCCTGGTCGTGTTGGCAACCAACCTTAAAACCAACATCGACGAGGCATTCCTGCGGAGGTTCCAGTCGATCGTTTATTTTCCTAAGCCCACGGCGCCGGAGAGGGAAGCACTCTGGAAGAGTACCCTGCCGGAGATGGTCAGGTGCTCAAAAGACGTGAATCTGAAAGCCATAGCAGAAAAATATGAGCTTACCGGCTCCAACATCATCAACATCGTTCATAAAATGTGCCTGTCGCTCCTTGAGCAGAATCAGAAAGTCATTACTACGGAGCTGCTGATCGAAAACATTAACAAAGAATACCTGAAAGAGGGGCGGTTTATCTGAATGGAAGATCAGCCGGCATTACATAGGTGTATCAGTTTGTTGTATATGAGTTAAAACGGAATTATCTTTTTCCCGTTCCGGCGGTGAAGGGATCTGTTAAAGAAACGGGGTAAATCACGGGTCAGTATATTGAGACCGCGAAGGGTCGGATTTTTACTATTACTTGAAAAAAAACGGTTTGTGATCAGGAAGGGCTTTCAGTTATATGTTAAAGTAAGAGCTCTGAAAGAGTGAACACAAGTTTGTCTGATTTTTAGTATATTTACAGGTTCCAAAAGTAAAAATTCACACTCAATCCATTCAGAACAATGCTGGTAAATCCATCCGTAATAGCCGATATAAAGGCTATCATTTCCCGATCGAAAGATAATGCAACCCGCGCCGTTGACCACCAGAGAACACTCATGTACTGGCATATCGGCAAAAGAATTTTTGAAGAAGAGCAGGAAGGTAAAGACCGGGCCGATTATGGTACGTATCTTATAAAGGTTCTCTCAGAACAGTTACAACCGGAATTCGGCAGTGGCTTTTCATTGAGGCAAATTCACTTATACCGCCAGTTTTATAGAACTTTTCCAATTGTGCACGCACTGCATGCACAATTGAGCTGGACACAATATAAGTTGCTGCTAAGTGTAGACCATGAAGACAAAAGGGCGTTTTACATAGCTGAATCTCTCAAGAATAACTGGACCTCACGCCAACTGGAACGGCAGATTTACACTCATCTTTATGAACGCCTTCTGCTGAGCAATGATAAGGAGAGTGTGTTGGCTGTTGCCAAAAGCGAAAAACTGCCTTCCGATGCCAGAGAAATTATTAAGGATCCGATGCTTCTGGAGTTTCTGGGATTGAAGCAGGAGGCCTCCTATTACGAGAAAGATCTGGAAAGTTCTATTATCACCCACCTTCAGGATTTTCTATTGGAGCTGGGCAATGGCTTTTCATTTGTGGCGAGGCAGAAAAGAATTCATATTGAGGGGGATGAGTTTTTTGTGGATCTGGTCTTTTATAACCGGCTATTACAATGCTTTGTGCTCATTGAAATTAAAACCCATAAACTCACACATCAGGATATCGGACAGTTGCAGATGTATGTCAACTATTATGACCGCAGAGAAAAACTTTCACATGAACATTCAACCATCGGGATATTGTTATGTGCCAGCAAAAATGACGCAGTAGTACGTTTCACCCTGCCGGAAGGGCAAAAACAAATCGTTGCCAGTCAGTATGAGCTTTACCTGCCCACAGAAAAACAATTGCTCGACGAGGTAAACAGGGAATTGGAGAGCTTTGAGCACTCTGATGGAAAACGCTTCAGTGGTGATTAATCAATAGATTTTAACGGAAACAGGTAAATTGTGACGCCCGGGATGAGGACTAAAGGAAAAATGCTGATATATCCATGAAGGTATGGTGAGGTAGCGGACCACTGAATAAAGCAATCAGAAAATGCTAAAGTTTCAGTTTGTTCATGGGCTCTGAAAATAAAGAGGATTTTCCAGAGTGCTGGTGTTTGTGCACCGGAAAGAAAATAATGTTGTCCGGAATAGTGGGAAAAGAGCAATTGTCCGGTAATTATTCTTTAAAGCAGGGCCTGGGAGTGTTCTGATACCAGAAACCCGGTTGCTTTGCCGATGCCATGCAGAATGGAAGTAAGGGGGCTTTCAGAGATCAAAAAGTATCCTGGCCAGATTTGTTGAGTAACTGCTGTTGGTCTGACGGTGAATAGTTTTTGAGGATTCTCCGATATCTTATTCGGTTGTATTGCTGCAAAAGATTGGGATAGAAATTGAAAACAACGTTGCCGACGAACAGTAGTCCGGCTGTAACAGGTGAATTTACCAGGAAAGCATAGACGGCCGTCATCGAGCAAAATACAAAAAGTACTGTATGAGACTTTTCTATGGCGTAGGTTTCATTCAATTTCTCTTCTATGGTTTCCAGATTCTTTATGTTCCTGTAGGCAGGATAGTTCAATCTTATCCTTCTGTTGATCAGGTCTCCGTTAGTAGAAAGCATTTTGAAATGGTGGACGCCTGATTTTCTGTAAAAGCACAGATCAGCAGATAACTGAAATTTGTCATAGAAACTTTTAGGCAGCAGGCTTACCAGATAGCTGATGCCCATAAAAATTACCATCCATACCAATTTACCTTCTCCTCTTAAGTAAAATATAACACAAGGAGCAAGAGTGGTGGCACATAAAAGCGCAATAAGAATCAGATTTAATCTGTATTTTAACCTTTCCAGTTCTTTAGGATTTGTTTCCGACATTCGTTTTAGTTTTTGCTGTTGCGATGCTACCCGTGCTTGAAACTCTGTGACAAAAACCTTCAGGCCGGGTTTCGAGAAAAACCTTTCCCTGTCTAGCAAATATACGGATAATAGTGCTTCCATAAAATCTGACAACCGGTAAGTTCAGGGCCCTTTCCTGGAGGGTTTTAATCCGCAGAATACTCTTTTAAATCCTCCAGTTCTTTCCTGATCAGGTTCTCCCATTTTTGCAGTTGTTCAGGATCGTGTCCGGAAGAGGTCTCAGTATCACACATGGCCCGCCTTTCGGCCAATTCAGTCAGAAATTTGGCGTACAGGTGATCGATCTGCACCCTTCCCCGGATTATATCTTTCCTTTTTTCATAAATGGTTTTACGGAATCGCCTGACATAAACTTCACTTAAGTCGAAAATAACCTGATGATAGTTTACCGTAGGGCCGGATATAGAAGAAGTGTCAATCCAGGAAGCACTTTTTATGAAGTAATTCCTGATACGTTGTTTGTAGTTTTTGGGAAGTCCGATCGTAAAACTTCCTATAATGTTATAATCTGTAACGAACTGTGCGAAAGAAAGACGGTCTGTAATGGTACTTATTTTCATCTGAAAATCATCTTCCCGGAGTTTTCTTTCGGATGACCAGAAAACAAAATTGGTGTCAGCAGGTGTTTGCTGTCCTTTAGAAATACATGGCAGTATTATCATCAGAACCAGGGAACAAAGTCTCATACATCGTTTGAAAATAAGATATAGTGTCAGGGTTTTCAGGATCGGCGTCTAAAAGTAAGAAACTTAATTCAATCTGTCTCTATGCAATGTATTGTGTTTTTTAAGGTAAATCTTTCGTGATTTTTTCAAAAAAAACTTCAAAGTCAGTGTTTGTGTAAAGCAGCTGGGAAGGTAAGAGAGTATCATGGTGTTCAGGAAATCTTTTTCCTGCATTTTATCAGGTAGAAAGGGTAGTTTTCTTTTACCTCTGCAACTTCCATCAGGCCGGCTTCTTTAAATTCCTCCCGTATGGTTTCCTGATCATAGAAGAACATCTTTACACCACTGAACATCTCAAACCTGTCTTTGTCTATCCGGGTGCCTTGCCCGTATGTATGAGCCTCTTTTGTAATGGTGGTAAATACCATGCAGCCGTTGTCCGTCAGCTGCTGATAGCAGTCCCGGATCAGTTTGGCCCTTTCCCGGTGGTCCAAAAGGTGAATCAACGCATGACAGAAGATAGCGTCATACATTTTGTCATCGAAGGGCATGTTATCTACAGGACCATGATGAATTTTTATCTCTTCTCCAAAATATTTTCCTGCCAGTTCAATAGCTGGTCCGGATATTTCAATGCCGGTTATCTGCATTCCGGCCTCAATAAACGGACGGGCATTCCTTCCATAGCCAATTCCAGGGATCAGAACATTTTTAACAGAGTGTCTGACAAAAAAGTCTTTGGCCAGCACCGCAGATGCGGCAGTCTCAAGCCCCCACATTTCCTGTTTTTTAGCAAAATTTTCTTCCCAGAACTCAGCCATCAGTCTATCATAAGTATCGATCTGCAGGAAAACCCAGCAGATATCTGTTTTATTTATAACAACCCCGAATCCTCCGGGAAAAGTTTAGTCAGCAAAGAGAATTATTGCGGATCTGTTTTTTTTCTCATTCGTATGTTTTACAATTTTTTGTTATCCAGACCGCTCCGGATATTGGATTAATAGTAATAATTCCTATCTTTCAGAAACCCTAAGCGAATTGTTTTGAAAATAACCCTCACCTGCCTGGGATTGTGCTTTTTTATGCACATCCCTTATCTGAATGCGCAGCAACCTGCCGATATCGAATATTCGAGGATTGGACAGAAGAAAATCAGGCACCTTCTGGTCCGTAACCGGCTGCATACAAGCGACGACTTTCAGCATATGGAGGCGCTTTGTTCGCCATCAGCAGAAGAGGCCGGATATAGCCGTCATGTCAAGACCTTTATCGTAAAGCATCCGCTTGAAAAGGTCTGGAATGGCTATTGCACAGTGTCTCCGGGACAAAGCTGGTGCGGACGGCGTGTGTCTTTCGGGATGCTCTTCAACCCCGCCAAGGCCCCGCTGGTCTATGCCGGCGATCCTTATCAGGGGCTTAAGGCCGGACAGATTCTTTTCATTCAGCTCAAACTTTTCAAAGGGCTGTTTAAACTGGCTGTGGCTCATAAAGTGTCTGAAGTAGATGCTGAGCATAAGCGCATCAAGATATGCTATATGAAAAACGGGGCCTCGGAGGGCAGTCAGTTCATTCGTTTTGAAAGTACTCCGGAAGGCCATACCAGAGTGATCCATGAAACCGCTTACCGCAGTACTTCACGGTTCCGGGATCAAAGGATTTATCCGGGGATTCATGCCAGAGTGATTTCGGAATTTCATGAAAACGTCGCTCAGTCTATTGTAGAGACCGCGGCGGAGGATTAGCGTTTATTCTTCATCAAGAAGTTCGATACTTGTCAGGTTTAATACCCTTACAGGCCCTTCCTCTATTTTTATATTAATCTCGTTCCACGAACTGATCCATACCGGTATGCCGGGGTTGTAGTAGTAATGGAAACGGTTGTAATTTTCCATTTGAAAGACTGACTCTTCCATCATTTTTTTCAGAATTTCTTTGCTCATATTCATTTTTCTGAAGACATCTTCAAACATTCTCCGGACCTCTTCATCATCAGGATAGAGCTCCTGTACAAATTCACAATACTGTTCTTCTTCATCAACTTCTTCAAAGTAAAGGTAGCCGGTGGCCTTGAAGGGATCACCTCCGAAAATGTTAGGCAAAACTGTTTCGTATTCAAGGGTGTCTCTTGCGGAAAGTTCAGCACCAAAAGGAAAGTGAAATATGGACAGTTCGGGGAATATAGCATTCTCGATACCTGACCTGGTCTTGAAAGGTTCTATAAGTGGAAGCGTTGCTTTCCGTAAAGTATCTTCCGGGATCTCCATTTCTTTACTGACAGTAGTGAGGTAAACATCAAAAAACTTCTGTACAATTTCTGAAACCTCTTTCCAGTTCTCAATCCCTTTGAAACTACCCAGCTCGTCGGTGGTATAAATGATTTCTCTGAGATCGTACTGACTAACTTTTTCAGTCACTTCTTCAGGTATTCTAAAGTTGTTGGTAAAAAAGCGATCAAACGTCCATCTGATTTTGTAGGCATCGGCGGTAGAGTCAATGACTTCAAACCGGGCTGTATAGCGGGTTGAATCATTTTTGATCTGGGTACTGTCTTTCCACTGACGCTTGATTTTCGTGACAGCATAGGAGTAAGTATCGCCTTTTGACCAATAGGCTACAAAAGGAATTTTGAGAGAGTCTGACCGGGCTGCAGCTTCCTGACCAGATGCGATGACCAAAATCAGCAAGAGAGAATAGAGGATTGACCTGGACATAACATAGGATTTATGGTTCGTATAAATATAATGTTTTTTTACCTGTCTGCCAAATTTCGCCATCAGAAGAGCCCGGAAGACGGTTGAAGAGGATAACAGAGGGTGTAAAAAACCTTTGGATGGAAAATCTTCCTGCACCGTTTTTTAACGCTCCCTTGTGCGTACAATCCTGCAGAACCGTTTGGTGTAGGTGATTTTGTTAACTATCTTATAATAAGCTTTTTATTGTATTTATAGCACCGTGAAAGGCGTATATAGAAGCCGTTTTTTGACCCGTATTTTCCCGGGTTTAAAAACGGTATAATTACCCTGAAAAATTGCGTGTTTGCACGCTTTCGCCGCTTTACCTGAGCTGCTAATTTTGAATTATCAAAGCGGATGAGAGATAAAGGGAAGGCTTTGAAAAATCCGGCGCAGGACAAAGCCGGTCCGGAGGTGATCCGATTTATATGCTTTTTTATAGCCATGCATGCACTATATAAAATAATTGGTTAGAGATAGAACCTGCTGATGAAACACAACTCTTTTTTTCATCTTCACTTTCTGCCAGGTTGGAAATCATTTTTTACCTCTTGAGGGAGCAATCCGGAAAACTCGCTTTGACCTCTTAATGTCCCTTAACTTCTTCTATGTTTTTTAACATTATTCTGTCTTGTTTTTAAACCATTAAGGAGGTGAGGAAATTAAGGTTTTTGTCACAATAGTTACGGTTAATATAAGGATAATGCCCTTAATGTCCCTTAACTTCTTAATGTTTTTAACATTCTTCGGTCTTGTTTTTTAAACCATTAAGGAGGTAAGGAAATTAAGGTTTTTGTCACAATAGTTACGGTTAATATAAGGATAATGCCCTTAATGTCCCTTAACTTCTTAATGTTTTTAACATTCTTCGGTCTTGTTTTTTAAACCATTAAGGAGGTAAGGAAATTAAGGTTTTTGTCACAATAGTTACGGTTAATATAAGGATAATGCCCTTAATGTCCCTTAACTTCTTAATGTTTTTAACATTCTTCGGTCTTGTTTTTTAAACCATTAAGGAGGTAAGGAAATTAAGGTTTTCGTCACAATAGTTACAGTTAATATAAGGATAATGACCTTAGTGTCCCTTAACTTCTTAATGTTTTTAACATTTTTCTGTCTTGCTTTTTAAACCATTAAGGAGGTAAGGAAATTAAGGTTTTCGTCACAATAGTTACGGTTAATATAGGAATAATGTCCTTAATGTTCCTTAACTTTTTAATGTTTTTAACATTCTTCTGTCTTGCTTTTTAAACCATTAAGAAAGTAAGGAAATTAAGGTTTTCGTCACAATAGTTACGGTTAATATAAGGATAATGTCCTTAATGTCCTTTAACTTCTTCTATGTTTTTTAACATTCTTCTGTCTTGTTTTTTAAACCATTAAGGAGGTAAGGAAATTAAGGTTTTCGCCACAATAGTTGCGGTTAGTATATGGATAATGTCCTTAATGTCCCTTAACTTCTTAATGTTTTTAACATTCTTCTGTCTTGTTTTTTAAACCATTAAGGAGATAAGGAAATTAAGGTTTTCGTCACAATAGTTGCGGTTAGTATATGGATAATGTCCTTAATGTCCCTTAACTTCTTAATGTTTTTAACATTCTTCTGTCTTGTTTTTTAAACCATTAAGGAGATAAGGAAATTAAGGTTTTCGTCAGATAATTGCGATTAAGACCTACCAGAAAACCAATGAAAATTCGGCTTAAAATGACTGTAAAAAGGATAATTAAAATTAATCTACTAAATCTATAGGATATATAATATTTGTTTGTACTTTTGTGCCGGATCTTTTAAATAACCGTTATATGAATGCTCAAAAGCCAATGATCGTCCCTTACTGTTGTATCTCATGTACATTTCCCTGAATACAATTTTTTCGTATTCATTTTTCCTATAAAACCCATAGTATAACTATACTTTTAATGAATTAAAACGGATCATTATGAAAAAAAGTTTGACGCCTTATGTCCTGTTCCTTGCCTTTTTATTACCCTTCGCCGGGTTTGCTCAGGGCACACCTGAAATCAACGCCCGTGTAAGTGGTAAGATCATCGATGCCAAAACCAGAGAGGGTCTGGCAGGGGCCACAGTCAGTATTAAAGGAACCACCAACGGGGCCTCTACCAATGCCAATGGTGATTTTGCCCTGATTACCGGTCAGAAACTGCCTTTTACCCTTATTGTCTCTTCGGTGGGCTATAACAGAAGGGAAGTAGAAGTCACCGAAAGCAAAGTGGAAATAGAACTCGAAGAAAATGTAAACCAGCTGGCCGGTGTGACCATCACCTCCAGACGTCGTCAGGAGATTGCCCAGGATGTGCCGATCCCGATTACGGTAATCCGTGGAGTAACGGTTGATGAGGCGGGTGCCTTCAATGTAACCCGTCTGAAAGAGTTCGTACCTTCACTACAATTATACACTTCGAATCCCCGGAATACGGGTGTAAATATACGTGGACTGGGGTCTCCTTTTGGTCTGACTAATGATGGACTGGATCCGGGAGTAGGTTTTTATATAGACGGTGTATACTTTGCCCGTCCGGCGGTAGCCACCCTGGATTTTATAGATGTGGAAAACATTGAGATACTTCGCGGACCTCAGGGTACTCTTTTTGGTAAGAATACCACTGCCGGGGCCTTCAATATCACCACCCGTAAGGCCAGCTTTACGCCCGGTGCTACTTTCGAAACCAGTTTTGGTAACTACGCCTACTTCCAGACCAAAGCCTCGATTACAGGTCCTATTGCCAAGAAAATTGCCGGCCGCGTCTCTTTTACCGGTACACAGCGTAACGGCACCATTGAAAATATCGTAAGCAAGAAATGGATCAATGACATGAACAATTTCGGTTTACGCGGACAATTGTTGTTTCTTCCGACAGATAATACTTCCATTACTCTGGCTGGCGATTTTTCACGTCAGCGCCCTGACGGCTTTGCCCAGGTGCCTGCAGGTGTGGTAACTACCCAGCGTGCTGCTTACCGTCAGTTTAACAACATCATCGCCGACCTTAATTATCAGCTTCCGAGCCTGAATGCTTTTGACCGTAAAATAGATCAGGACACTCCCTGGAATTCGGACAATGACCTGGGTGGTGCCTCGCTTAACATTGACACGAAACTGGGACCTGGAACCCTTACTGCTACTACTTCATGGCGTTATTGGGACTGGGGTCCTTCCAATGACCGTGACTTCACAGGTCTTCCTGTGTTACGCAAATCACAAAACCCATCCAAACACCACAATTTTACTCAGGAAGTGCGTTATGCAGGTGAGTTTTCAAGCCGTCTGAGCGGTGTGCTGGGTTTATTCTTTATTGATCAGGAAGTCAAAGTGGACGGAACTGAAGAGTCCGGTTCGGCACAATGGCGTTTCTCACAGAGCTCCACCAGCGCGCTCTGGAAAACCCCGGGCTTGTTTGAAGGGTATGGTATCAAGACCAATTCTACGCTCAAATCACAGAGTGCAGCAGCTTTTACCAACATAGACTGGGAAGTGGCCAAAGGCTTTCATATCCAACCCGGTCTGCGTTATAACTATGATAAAAAAGACGTAGATTACAAGCGTGTGGCCTATGGTGGACTTGAAACCACGGACCCTGCGCTGATTGCCCTGAAAACCGGTGTCTACAGCAGCCAGGCTTACACACTTTTCAGGGATGAGACGAACTTCACCTATAACATTACGGCCGCTTACAAATACAACAAACGGTTGAATGCCTATGCTACCTACTCGACCAGCTTTAAGCCGGTTGGGGTGAACGTAGCCGGTCTGCCGACAGTCAATGGTCAGCCAGCGCTTGATCTGGCGGTTATTCAGCCCGAGAACGTGAAGCATGCTGAGTTTGGTATCAAATCCTCTCCGGCAGAGAACTTCATTCTGAATGCTACTTTCTTTAATACTGACATTACCAATTACCAGACCAATGTGCAGTCGCCTCAGTTGGGTGTGAACAGGGGTTATATTGCCAATGCGGATAAAGTGAACGTAAAAGGCGCTGAGGTGGATGCTAACCTGAAAGCCAATGAGCACTTCTCTTTTTATGGTTCAGTAGCTTATACGGATGCAAAATATGTGAAATTTGTGAACGCACCATTGCCATTGGAAGAGACCGGAAAAACCGATAACGGAGTACAGGTGGCCTTTAAGGATATTTCCGGAGGCAGGCTGCCCGGTATCTCGAAATGGGCAGGCTCATTTGGCGGTGAGTTTGTCAAGCCGGCGACTTTCCTGGCAAAACCCGGTAAATTCTTTATCGCAGCAGACGGATTTTTCCGCTCGGAATTCTCTTCCAGCCCATCACCTTCTGCCTACCTGAATATTGACGGTTATGCCTTATTCAATGCCCGCTTCGGTTTCAAGACCACCAACGGGCTCTCGGTTACAATATGGGGACGGAACATCTTCAACAAAGACTATTATGAGCAGTTGTTGCCGGCAGGTGGAAACGCGGGTCTTTATGCCGGAGTGCTTGGAGATCCCAGAACCTACGGGATAACACTGAGATATAGTTTGTGATACGACAGTTTTTGCAGAAAGGGGGTGTCATCTGACGGCCCCTTTTCTGCTTTTAACGGAGGGTTTGCGTTGGATGACAGAATCAGGAAACAATTCCTATGTTATTTCTTCGGCTGATTTTTTTTTCCTGACCGTTTTCCCTGTTTTTTCAGAAAGGCATGCTCGATAACGAAATAATAAGTTCTGCTTTCACCGTTCCGGAATTTGGCCCCCAGTATTTCCAGAAAATCTTTGTACCGGTTCCGGCCCGATCCCATGGTCTCTATGCCTGTACCGATATGATGCCGGATAAAGTCGACGCCATCGTTTGGTCCGAGGGCAAATATGGCCGTCTCTGGCGTCAGGCCATCCCCGCTGAATTGCATGGCATTAAATATTCTTTTGATCTGATAGCCATGGTAACGCGCTTTTTCTTCGTCCCCTGTGCTGGAAGCTGCGGTCTGAAGAGACATGAGTCCTTTCAGATTCAGCGGCTGTGTATCTATCAATCCGGAGGCAAGCGCAAAGGCTTCCTGAAACTTCATGTCTTTCATGGCATTGCCGATCATGTTTTCTATGGTATTGTTATACGGTTTATATTCAGCAGTGCCTGAGAAACCAATCATCAGCGCCAGGACTTCATAGTCCGTAAGAGTGGTGTCATTGGCCACGAAACGTTTCAGTACACGTTCATAGCTGAGGCTGTCGTCGGGGTGCCGGGTTTTTTCCAGAAGGGAGAGGTAATCCCGGTGATAGAGGAAAGAAGGGGGCTGCCCGTAAGACAGATAGGGCATTCCCCCAAGAAAGAGGAACAAAACGAACAGGCGCATGTTGATCATCAGGGCAAACCGGTTTAATTTCATCAACGAATGAAACAATAGACAAGATATGCATAATACCTGATTTTAATCCAAAATCTGCCGGGAGTATTCAGACAAGAGACAATAATGTTTTGGATGAAAACCGATCTGTGCCTCTATGAGCCCTTCACTTCCTGAATATGTGTCAGTATCTCGGAAGCTTTGAAGAGCGGATCCCATTCGCGGCCTGAAAACATCAGTCTGAACCATTTCTTTGATCTGTTCTGATAGCGGATATTAAAGAAAAGCCATAGAGATACTGCCGTGAAGGCTATGGTCACTGTGCCGTTGACCAGCAGATAAAAGGGGTCACTTAATTTGTCCGTATTAAGGTAGAAGGTGGTCCACAATGGCAGCTGCAGAAAGAGCACACGGGTTACAAGGAGTGTAGATGATTTCAGCCGGGAGATTTTTTCCTGTGTAACGAGTACAGGTTCGAAGATGTCGGTCTGCCGGATCAGCACATACTGATACAGGTAAATACCCAGAGCCAGTGCCGTAAGCAGGACCTGCAGCCCTGCAGAGATCAGAAAGAAATCGGGGAATGCAGGGAAGGTGTTCAACAGAAGCCAGATTACTGCATAGCCACCGGCACCTACCCAGAGCAGGCCTGTCAGGATAGTGAATATTTTAACCGGGCGCATGGTGCCCAGCAGCGACTGTGCCTTTATTTTAGAGATATCGGTCTCAAGTTGTTTCTGGACCGAGAGACTTTTTTTCAGCCGGTGGTCATACATTTTCCAGATTTCAAGCATTTCCTTTTCCATGGTTTTATTTAGTTTTTCTTAAAATTTTGTTTTAATAGTTCCCTGATTCTCATCATACGGGTGGACACAGCGGAAGGGGTCATGCCCAGAATCCCTGCAATTTCGTGCTGGGGTTTTTCCTCCAGGTACAGCAGAATAATGGCCCGGTCTATTTCTTTCAGTTCCCGGATAAAGGCGTACAACTGTTCAACCGGAGTGGGGTCATCCGATTCTTCAGTCATCAAAAAGATAGCCTGCGGTAAAGCGGATCGATAACGGGTATCTCTCCGGTAGGAAGAAATGGACACATTGAGCGCAATGCGGTAGACCCACGTACTTAGCGTCCGGGAATCATCAAACCGGGGGAACGAAAGCCACAACTGTGTAATGATCTCCTGTATGAGGTCTTTCCGGTCTTCTTCATCCCTGCAATAAGAGCGTGCGATTTTATAGATGATGCCTTTGCACGCTTCCAGAACGGAGAGAAATGTCCGCGAATCTTTTTCCATTTGCTGCTGTCCTTCTTTTGTTTCTGATCTATTATTCGCACAGGTATGAATAATATCACACTAAGGTCAGGATTTTTTTGGAGGTGATGCAGATCCAAGACAAAACAGGCCGCCGGTTATGGTCACATTGTATCAGTCGATCCGGATGGTCCGGAAGGTCTTTCCGGGGCGGGGGCTTCTTTTTACACGGTCTTTCAATAGTTATTCCCTTTTCCGGAGCAGGTTTTTTACTCTTGCTTTTATTTCATCGGTATGAAAAGGCTTCATCAGGTAGTCTTCTGCATCATATCCTGATCCTTCATCGGGGCTTTCTGTAGTAAGCATAAGTACGGGAATATGGACGGTCGTTTCATTGGATTTGAGGAGTTTACAAAAGACCGATCCATTCAGAACCGGCATCATCAGGTCGCAGATGACAAGGTCGGGAAGGTGGATGATGGCCTTATTGAGGCCTTCCTGGCCATCGGTAGCTTCCAGGATGCGGTATTCTTCTTCAAAAATGTCTGTGAGGGAGGCCCTGATATCCGCATTGTCATCTATTATCAGCAATGCCGGTCCTTCAGCAGTGTCTTTTTCTGTGATTTCGGCGGATGCCTCGCTGATGAGCGGGGAAAGAAAAGCCTGATTTTCTCTGGTTTCCTCCTTCATATCCTGTTGCCAGCTTTGTCTGTCAACCGGTATTTTGAGGGTCAGCCGTGTTCCTTCATTTTCACGGCTTTCGACGGTGAGGGAGCCTTTCATCAGCAGGGTAAGTTCCCGCGCCAGGGCAAGGCCGATACCCGATCCCTCATGGTGGTGGTTGATGGTCTGATCTGCCTGATAAAAGCGGTCAAATATCCTCCCGATATGCTCGGGTGGAATGCCGATGCCGGAGTCTTCTACCCGTATGATGGCTTTTTTCCCGGAAGTAGTATAACTCAGCGACAGATTTACTTCCTGTCCGGCAGAAGTAAATTTAAAGGCGTTGGAGAGAAGGTTATTCAGGACCGTTAATAGCTTTTCGGGGTCAAAAAAAGTCTCAGGAGAAGTTTCAGGCACACGGATATGAAAAGAGATATTTTTGCTTTTGGCCAGTGAAGTGAAAGCCCCTCCATGCCTCCTGACAAAATCCCGAAGGTCCTGATGGTAAATTTCGGGTTTCAGTTCACCTCTTTCCAGCTTGCTGATGTCCAGTAGCTGGTTGATAAGCGTCAGGAGCCTGGCCGCATTCTTTTGTATGGTGTCCAGCGCTTTTTCCCGGGGGTATTTTTTCTTCAGTTCCTCGGTAGGGCTCATCAGAAGTGTCAGGGGCGTCCTGAATTCATGTGATAGATTGGCAATGAACCCGGATTTCAAAGCATCCATTTCCTCCTGTTTTTGTGCCTGAAGCCTTTCCTCCCTCAGATACAGCGCCGCCTGATTCTTTTCCTTTTCAAATGTCTGTATGATATGGACAAGGAAGAAGATGAAAACTAAAATCTCAAGGATAATACAGAGAAGCGAGAATGTATTGATCCAGGGCATGTCGACGATTCCCAGCAGGCGAAGTTGAAGAAGCAGGTATCCGGTAAAACTCAGAAAAAAGGGGGCTGTATAGCGAGTATTGAAGGGTATTTTACGAATATGGGCATAAATAAAGACGGACATGCAAAAGATTTCGCAGGCAAGCAGGTTCCAGACGACCAGCTGCAGCCAGAGGGCCCTGTAATCAAAGATAAGCGCCAGACACAACAGTAATGTGACTACCAGAATGAGTGCAAGTACGTAAGTTACCGGGGCAGGCATACTCTTTCTGACCGGGATCACATGAGCAGTGACCAGCACCATGCTCACAGGCAGCAGGTAATAAGGCAGGGTGTTGAGAATGGCGGCACTTTGCGGTTTGGTGGTGAGGAGGTCGCCGATCAGCCCTGAAAACCCCCAGACCGTTGCGGATACGAGAAAGGTGTGAAAGGCAAAAAGCCTGAAAGCCTTTTGTCTGATTACAAAAATCGCCAGAATGGTTACAAAGAGAACTTTGAAGATAAGTATTCCGTCAAATGCCCATTCAAGACGGTCTTTAGCCCGGACTTTTTCTTCATAGTCCTTTAGCGGACTTTCCGTAAGTGTGGCATAAAATCCCTGCCGGCTTTGAATACGGATATAAAAGGTTTGCGGCTGATCGGGAAGTAGCTCAAGGCGGAAGGCTGGCAGGCTGCCTTTCATGTCTTTTTCAGCGGCTGACCTGAAACTTCCGCCTTTCAGTATTTTGTAGGAATGACCCGGACCCGGAATGTAAACATCAATGTATTCTGCCAGTGTGCTTTGCCATTCAAAAAACCTTAAATTACTGTCTTTTGAGGCTACGGTAAGCCTGAGCCAGTGAATATCATCGGAGAAACCCTGTAAAAACCCTTTTTTTTCCCAGCGCCGGAATGGCCGGGATTGTATTGCACTGATGCTTAGTGAAGTGTCTGTTGTCCTGAAATATTCGAGATGTGAGGTAATGTTAACAGATTGTTTTTTCTCTGAAAGCCACAAAGGCGTAGAGGCAAAGATAGCCTGGGCAGTCAGGATAAGTAAAGGAATCAGAATAAGTTTCCTGAGCAGTCTCATAGGCCTTAGCGATACGGTCGGAATGAAGCCGGAAGGAAGAAGTCCGGTTCTGACAAGAAACAAAGATGCGGTTTTTCTGTGGAAATTCAATCCTGAGCAGCAGGGCAAACGCATTTAACTTTTTTGGATTGTTTTGTCATGGCTTTTGTTTTGCTCTGCAACAAAAACGCATGGTCAAAACCACGGTTAATCTTTTCTCTTAGCCCGGGGTAAAACCCCATGGTATTTAAATTCCACCCCTTTCGGGGTTAAATGCGTTTGACCTGTCTGAGTAGTGTTGAAGTGTATCATTCAGTTTTTGCAGGATTCTGATAGATCAGGAAGGTAATTTTTCTGGTTTATTAATCTGTTTAACACTATTGCAAAGAAAGGCGATCTCAGGTTAACGATAATTTAATCCAGGCGTAATGCTGAGATTGTTTTAGTGCCGGATTTTTGCATAAAAACAACCGGTATGCAAAGAAGAAGTCTGCTGAAAAACATCGGCCTTGCTGCCGGGGGAGTATTTCTTCCGGAAATCGCGGCAGCGGCACCCCGGAGGGTACTCAGGATTGCTCATCTGACGGATATTCACATTCAACCGCTTATTGGTGCCGCAAAAGGGCTTGAAAAATGCCTTCATCACCTTCAGAACCTCGACATCAAGCCGGATTTTATCTTCAATGGCGGAGATTCTATTATGGGGGCACATCGTTCGCCAAGGGATAAATTTGTAAAGCAATGGAAGCTTTTTAAAGAAGTAAATGACAGTGAAAACGGCCTGGAAGTCTTTCCCTGTATCGGCAATCATGATATCTGGTGTGAAAAAGAAGATACATCTTCGTTCCGGGATGGCCGTAAATGGGCCATGGATGAATATGCGCTTGAAAGCCCGTATTATAGTTTTGCGCGTGGAGGCTGGCATTTCATTGTGCTGGATTCTGTTCAGCCCAAGCCGGACGGGTCCTGGTACACTGCCCTTATTGATGAAGCACAAGCCGACTGGCTCAGGAAAGAATTGAAGCGTGTTCCAGCAACCACGCCTGTGATGATCATGTCGCATATTCCCATTCTCTCAGCCAGTGTATTTCTGGACGGTAAGAATTTTCAGGACGGACGCTGGACCGTCCCCGGAAGCTGGATGCACGAGGATGCCGCCGCCCTTACCGAGCTGTTTTACCGGCATAAGAATGTCAGACTGGCGGTGAGCGGTCATCTCCACTTGCTGGATAAGGTGGAATACAACGGGGTTACTTATTGCTGCAACGGGGCCGTAAGCGGTGCATGGTGGTTTGGTAACTATCGCCAGACAGGTCCGGGTTATGCGCTGATCGACCTCTATGAGGATGGTAGCTTCAGGACGGAATACATTTCTTACCGCTGAGTTTTCTATCCGCAACACTGCTTGAATTTTTTCCCGCTTCCGCAGGGGCAGGGTTCGTTTCTGCCGGGTGTTTTCCGGGGAAGCGGTGAAGGTGCCGATCCGGAAAGATACAGCCATCTGTTTTCATCTTTTACAAACCTGGAATGTTCATGATGAACCTGCGGTTTGCCTTCCGGGTCCAGGTAAAAGGCTTTGAATGTTACTTCACCTTCCGTGTCTGCGGGCTGTCCTTTGATGGTGTCGGAAACCTCCAGCCTCTGCCATTGGTTTTCTCTGGCCCAGGATAACAGGTCTTCTTCTTTCAGCTGTTTTCTGAGCCGGGGGTGTGAAGTTTTAAGCAGATACCCCGTGGCTGCCACAGTGAATGCGCTGTATCTCGACCGCATGAGTTCTTCTGCGGTTGAAGGGTGCTTCTGGTTAAGAATAAAAGGCTCACAGCAGTCCCGGAAAAGACGCCGTGAGCCACAGGGACATAATGTGTTCATTCCACGCCTTTGACTTTCATCCGGAGAGTATATACAGACTCGGAAGCGGTAATGAAAAGTGTTTTACGATCCTTGCCTCCGAAAGCAATATTTCCTACCCACCTTGAAGGTACCGCGATGTTCCCGATTTTGTTGCCGGAAGGGTCGAAAATGGTAACTCCTCTTCCGGTAATATATACATTGCCCTGCTCATCCAGGGTGATGCCGTCTGAGCCCATGGGCGCAAACAATTGTCTGTTGGTCAGACTTCCGTCTTTGCCGATGTCATATTTGTAAGTCTTGCTGTCGCGGATGTCAGCTACATAAAGGTGCTTTCCGTCAGGGGTGCCTACAATTCCGTTGGGTTGAACCAGCTGGTCATCAGCTACCACAGGTATTTTTTTACCTTTAGGGAGGTAGTATACCTTTTGCCCTTCCATTTCAGGCTTCTTTCTTTCCCAGTAGTCACGCTGATAGTAGGGATCGGTAAAATAAATGCCGCCTTTGGCATCGATCCAGAGGTCGTTAGGCCCGTTGAATCCTTTATCGTCCAGTTTGCCGGGCATTATAACCGTTATCTTCTTGTCCGGGGAAATAGACCACAATTCATTTTTTTCATCGGCACAGGAGATGATATTCCCTTTTTTGTCGAAATACAGACCGTTGGAGCGTCCGGTTTTGTCCATAAAAAGACTGAGCTGCCCCTCTGTGTCAAATTTCCATATTTTATCATTGGGCTGATCTGTGAAGTAAATGTTCCCCTTTTTATCTACCGCAGGCCCTTCGGTAAAGCTGAACTGCTTAGAGACCTGCAGAAGGGTAGCGCCCGGCGCCACGACAGGCAACGTGTCAGGCTGAGCAAAAACAGGACCTGCAGTCAGCAAGACTACGGTAGTGCCCAGAACTTTCAGAAAAGTGTTTTTGTACATAGAATTGAGGTTGAATTTCCTACAAATTAAAGCATTTTTCGGATATATGAATGCCTTGCTGCGTCAAAAACAGATGAAGTACCTGTAAAAAGAAGAGCACACCCCGGCATCTATATACCCGGATGTGCTCCTGAGAGAACAAGTATGGAGATCAGCGTACTCTGGCGGGCTGTCTTCTGCCTGAACCCTCATTGCCTGTAAGATCGTCGCCGAGGTCACGGCGGGCCTCATCAACATGTTTCATGATCTCCTTCACTATATCAGGGTATTGTGCCTGAACATCATAGCGCTCACCCGGATCGTGGGCCAGGTCATAAAGGGCCAGCGGCACATCCATTTGCTTGGTCTGGCCCGGGTACCGGTCTTTGCCAATGGTGCCGAGTTCGTAGCTGAGGGACTTGTGCGGCAGCACGAGTTTCCAGTGTTTATAACGTACGCCTTTCAGGCTGTTCTGATTGTAGTAATAATAGAACACCTCGCGCGGACCGGGAGAGGACTGATCCATCATGTGGGGAAGGAAATTGCGTCCGTCTATCTTTTTTTCGGGTAAAGATGAGCCCGTCATGGCCGAAAGGGTAGGCAGGATGTCCATGTTGGTCATCAGTGATCCGGAGACACTGCCCGGCTTAATTTTTCCAGGCCAGCGCACCATACACGGCACGCGGGTGCCTCCTTCGAAAGTAGTTCCTTTGCCTTCTCTGAAGCCGCCTGAAGAACCCGCATTATTTCCGAAATGTATCCAAGGACCATTATCACTCATCAGCATCACGATGGTATTTTCACTAAGCTTTTCTTTGTCAAGGGTATTCAGGATTTCGCCCAGCGACCAGTCGAGTTCCATCATTACATCCCCGAAAATACCCAGTTCGCTTTTGCCTTTGAACCGGTCAGAGACCACAAGGGGAACATGCGGAAGAGGGTGAGCCAGATACAGGAAGAATGGTTTTTTCTTATTACTTCGGATGAAGTTAACCGCTTTCTCTGTCAGCGTGCTGGTCCATTGGGCCTGATCTTCCAGGGTATTGATGGTTCTGATGATTTTATCACCCTCGATCACGGGGACTTCTGGCCATGTTTTGCGGATGTCTTTCTCATTCATGACCGGCTTGCCGTTATAATCCACCGGCCAGTAATCGTGTGAGTAGGGGAGTCCGTAGAAGCTGTCAAAGCCGTAACTCATGGGAAAATAGGGTGCCTCACTTCCCAGGTGCCATTTCCCGAGCATGCCGGTGGTATAGCCGTTCTTTTTAAGCAGCGAAGCTACGGTCTCCTCTTCACGGCTAAGGGCAATAGGTGCTTTGGGACCAAGGGCACCGACCACACCGACTCTGTTGCTGTACGAGCCGGTCAGCAGGGCGGCTCTGGAAGCAGAACATACGGCCTGTACGGTGTTATAGTTTGTAAAGCGGATACCCTCTGCTGCGAGGCGGTTGAAGTGAGGTGTCCGGACGCCCGTCATACCGTAAGGCTCCGAGTCGCCGTATCCCATGTCATCAAAGTAGATGACGATGACGTTGGGTTTGGTCGTCTTGAGATTAAAACTGACCAGGAGTACGCCAGCCGCCAGAACAGGCATGATAATTTTGAAATACTTCATCATTTGATCTGTTTTCGGTAGTAAGATCCGGGGTTATTCTCTACCATCCGGGATTTTGGGTAAGATTCGGATTAAGGATTCTTTCATTATTGGGTATTGGCCAGAGATAGTCTCTGTTGGGGCTGAATTCTTTGATGAATGAGGGAACCGTCAGAATCTTCAGAATGCCATTTTCTGTATAGGTGATACCCTCTACATTACCTGGAATAACCTGTTCTGCGATTTTCCAACGGCGGACATCAAACAGACGGAAGCCTTCGAAGGCCAGCTCCAGGGTTCTTTCTCTTCTTACTGCTTCCCGCCACTGGGACTGGCTCATGCCGGTCTGTAATGCCGGAAGATTGACGTCGCTGCGTTTGCGAAGACTGTTGATCGCATCTGCAACGCTCTGGTCTATCTGGTTCAGTTCGATACGTGCTTCGGCATAAGTGAGCAGCACTTCAGCATACCTCACCTGCATGATGTTTATACCGTTGTTAGCCGGTGTAGGGGCATCCTGATTGTTAATGTATTTTCTGGATGTGAAGCCTGTGGCAGAAGCGGAATAGGTAACTCCGGCGGCATCTGCCGTTCCGCTGTTGGGTTCGGGCCTGAAGGTATTGCCATTAGGCAGGAGGTCTCCCGGGAGGAAAAAGGTAGAAGAAAGTCTGGGGTCACGGTTTTTGAATGGGTTAGCCGGATCATATCCTGCTGCCGGATCGTTGATGGGCCGACCGTCTGCCATGGTGTACATATTAGCCAGCGCCCTGGTAGGTACATACGTGTTAGAATTTGCTGAAGCGGTTTGCCCGTAGGGGGCCATGTTGTTAAAGATTGCATTGGGTAATACATCTTTAATGTATTCACGGTCAAGGATCACTTCTGCGTTCCTTTCGGCAGCATAGGAAAACAAGTCGCTGTATTTCGGGTAGATATTGTAGATGCCGAGGTCTATTACGCTTTTTGCTGCATTGGCGGCTTCCTGGAAACGGCCGGCATAAAGATTGGCCCTGGCTTTCAGCGCAAGAGCGGCACCACGGGTTACCCTGCCACGGTCAGCAGCGGCATAAGTCACCGGAAGAAGGGCGGATGCTTCCGTGAGTTCGGCATCGATAAAGTCCCATATCTGGGCAACAGGCACACGGGTGAGGTTACGTCCTTCCGGTATGGAAATGACCTTTGTAATCAGCGGAACATCACCAAACATAGCGGCCAGTTTGATGTACTGAAGTGCTCTGAGAGCTTTGGCCTCTCCTTTTACCCTGTTGATAATGGTTTTGGAAGTGACCGGGATCCGGTCTGCATTGTCCAGTACAAAATTGGCTTTGGTGACACCTGTCCAGATGTTTGCCCAAAGTGTAGCCATCATGGAATGAGAGGCATCAAATGAATTTTTCTGAACAAGGGCATCTGCATTAAAAAATGAATTCACGTGGCCGATGTCTGTAAGAGCATCTCTTTGAAAGAGAGTGAGCCCGTCGTCAAGTATGGCCGGATACGCTGCATTGACAGCCAGTATGGCGTCATTCTCAGTTTTCCAGAACAACTCACTGGCCAGGCGGTCATTGGGAGGCTGGTTCAGGAGGTCTTTTTCACAACCACTCAGGATAAAAAGAGTGCATGATAAAAGCAGGATATATATTCTATTGACAGATTTCATGTTTTCCGGTATTAAAAATTTTCAGAATTGTATATTAGCTCCGATGGTCCACACCGATACCTGAGGGTAATAGGTGGCACGCCCGCTGTTAACTTCAGGATCCAGACCCCATTCTTTCAGTTTGGAGAAAGTGAGCAGATTGGTGGCAGAAACGTAGAGGCCTGCATTGACCATCGAGGCTTTGCTGACAAGCTCTTTAGGGAAATTGTACTGTAACTGAACATTTTTTAGTCTCAGGTAGTCTCCGTTAATAATGAGCCTGTCTGAGGTATACATATTAAACAGGTCACGTTTGAGTGGTCTGGGAAACCTTGCTCCCGGGTTTTCAGGCGTCCAATAGTCTTTTGAAATGAATGCCGGCACAAATCCTTCGTTATTGCCGTTCTCTGCCAGTGCTCCGGCCAGGCGGGTGTCTACTCCCGCAGCTCCCTGAAACAGCAGAGTAAGTTCAAAGTTTCTGTAACCCAGGTTGGCATTAAAGCCATAGGTGAAATCAGGGAAGGATTTGCCGATGATGGTCCTGTCATTAGCGTCAATTTTACCGTCTCCGTTCAGGTCTACATATTTTACGTCGCCGGGACCACGCCCTGCTGTGATGTTGGGATAGCTTTTTACTTCTTCTTCCGTCTGGAACAGACCATCGGTCACATAGCCCCAGTGGGCGTTGATCGGGGCGCCTTCCTTAATGATGTACAGGGGATCAATATCTGTTCCTGTGATGTAAGGTCCTGTGCCGGCCAGACTAACTACCTTGTTGCGGTTGGCTGCAATATTAAAGCTAAGATTATAGCGGATAGTGCTTGCGGAAGGATTGCGGTAACCCACCATAAGTTCCATACCCTTATTTTCTACAACCCCTGCGTTTTGAGGTGGGGCAGCCAGACCGATGGTGGCGGGAATCGGGAGGTTGAGGAGAATGCCTTCGGTCAGTTTCCGGTAATAATCAAAAGTAACGTTGAATCCCCTGAAAAGGGTAGCGTCAAACCCTATGTCGACCTGGGAGGTGGTTTCCCAGGTGATGTCCCGGTTAGCCAGCTGAGAAGGGCCGTAGCCTACCACTGTAGTGCCGTTGAAACCGTATGATACGGTAGACAGAGACTGGTAAAAGCTGTACAGACCGACAGACTGATTACCGGTTTTTCCCCAGGAGGCACGCAGCTTCAGCTCATCAAAAAAACTGTTTTGCATGAAAGACTCCTCAGAAATCCGCCAGCCGGCTGAAAATGAAGGGAAAAAGCTGTAGACGTTTTTACCTGTAAATCGTGAAGAACCATCATATCGCCCATTGACTTCAACGAGGTATTTGTCGGCGTAGGTATAATTGATACGGCCGAAATAGGATTTCAGTCCGAACTGCGCATCGTATCCGTCATTGTTCTTTGTGCCATCATTCGCTCCCTGATTGATAGACTGAATATCGTTGTTGTAAAAGTTCTGGCGATAAGCTGACAACCCCTGGTATTCATTGTTAATTGTCGAATAGCCCACAAGTCCCTTGACATAATGTCTTCCGAAGGAGTTGTCATAATTGAGGAAATTGTTCCAGGTGTATTCGGTCATGGTGTTTCTGATTTCTGTCAGGGTATTGTTCACCACATTTCTTGTGACATTCTTAACAAGGTCGACATTCCTGTATGCGTTAGCATAGTTTTTTTCGCGTCGCCCGTCAATCCGTATGGCCAGCTGGGAAGAAAAAGTCAGATGGTCGCTAATTTTAAGTTCCCCTCTGAGGTTAGTGAATATATTTTCATCCCATCTTCTGGAGGCTCCATCCATTTCAGCCATGATTCTAGGGGTAAATCCCTGGGTGCTGAGACCATAGGTTCCGGTTATTCCGGGATATTGTCCTTCGAGGGCGTCTGAGTATTTCGGAGTGGCAAAGAGTGTTCCATGTAAAAAACGGTTAAAAATATCACCTTCATTGATAGGAGTAAAGGAATAATTGTTCCGGTAGTTCATGTCCGCTACAACATTGAATCTTTTGGAAATCTTAAAATCCGTATTCAGACGGATATCACGGAGATCACTGCCATAATCCAATGGGACATCAAGAATAGAGGCCTGTTTCTGTTGTCTGATGCTCAGTCTGGCCAGCATATTTTCATTGCCCCCGCTTATTGAGATAGTATTGTTATACTGCGGGGCGGTGGTCAGCATGGTTTTGAACCAGCTGTTTACATCCGGGTAAAGCTCCGGATTGGCCTGATTGCCGGCAATATATTCCTGAATGCCCTGGTCTGTAAATCTGGCGGGAAGCGCAATTTTTGCATTGTTATATGCCACCTGTTGAAGTTTCAGGTAACTTGGAAGATCCATTTCAGGGTTATTTACAGATTTCTGCAGGGCATAAAAGCCGCTATAACTGACACTGACTTTCCCCTCCTTGGCTCTTTTAGTGGTAATCATTACTACTCCGTTAGCCGCTCTTGACCCGTAAATCGCTGTGGATGCGGCGTCCTTGAGTATGGATATGGATTCAATATCGTTTGGGTTCAGATTGGTCATCTGTTGTTCAATGCCATCAACAATTACCAGGGCTTCATTGCTGTTGCCCAGCGTGGTGATTCCTCTGACCCTCATGGTAGTATTGGTTCGTCCGGGGCTGCCTCCCTGGTCAATGATGGTAAGCCCGGGTGCCTGTCCCTGCAGAGCCTGCTGAAGGTTGGAGACTGGTCTTTTTACGAGCTCGGCACTCTTGATGGTGGCCACGGAGTTGGTCATGCTGACCTTCGACTGCTGCCCATAACCCACTACCACCACTTCTTCGAGGGTCTTTGTATCCGCTTTAAGCGCAACGATGATCTGGCTTTGTGTTCCTACTTTTACCTCAGTGGAGATGTAGCCGATATAACTGATCGTAAGAATGGCGTTTTCGTCAGGTACGATGATACTGAATTTCCCGTCGATATCAGTAATAGAGCCTCTTGTGGTGCCTTTTACTGCCACGGTTGCTCCGATAATGGGTTCATTCTTTTCATCAGTCACCACCCCGGTGATGGTTTTGTCTGCTGCCAGTCCGGCCAATGGCAATATGGAAGCAGGATTAATGTCACTCATTCTTTGGCGGAAAAGCACCACCTTTTTCCCTGTTACTTCAAAACTGATCCTCAGAGGTGACAGCATTTTATAGAGTACATCCTTAAGCTGTTCGTTTCTGGCATCTACTGTGATTTTCTGAGAAACACCAAGTTCTCTGGGATTATAAACAAATCTGATGCTGGAAGTCCGCTCGATTTTGCTGAGGGTAGATTTCAGTTCTTCGTCAACGACGGAGACAGAGATTCTTTGTTCAAGGATTTCCTGGCCCTTAGCCTTGTGGGCATGAGACACTCCCATATACAAGATTATTAACATGAATTGTGTTAATGTAATCTTCATAATGGAGAATAGTAAGAGTTGAATTTTATAAAGTTTTGCCATTGGAGAATTGTTTTGATATTTTCTTCCAGATGGCAGGAGTGATTTAAAGATACTTGCTTTCCTGTAACTTTTTTTTACTAATGGTAAAATTTTAACATCCGCGGCTGTGGATGACGATCTGCGCGTCTACAATTTCATAATAGGAGCGGGTGACCCTACAGATCATGTCCAGCTTCTGATACAGGTCTTCTTCTTCCAGACTGGCGGTAAGATAGCAGTCGGTCATGTGTTGAGCATCAAAGATAATCGGGATTCCATAGGCTTTTTCAAGTATGGTAAACACTACAGAAACCGGGGTTTCTTCAAACCTGAATTCTTCTTTTTTCAGGGTAATGATCTGCTCCGGTTTCTGAACGATCGATTTAACAAGCCGGGCTTCTTTTTTGGAGAAGGTTACCTGCTGATTAGGCGTCAGTATCATTCCGGCCTGAGGCCCGGAGTGGCGGTCACTGCTGTTTTTAAGGTCTCTTCGGGTATAAACAGATACCTTTCCGGTCTTAACTTCTACTTTTACATCAGCGGTATTTTCAAAAGCACTGATCATGAAACTGGTTCCGAGTACCTGTGTAGAAAGGTATTTGGTATACACCCAGAAGGGTCGTTGCGGATTTTTCTCAATATCAAAAAATGCCTGACCGGAAAGGAAGATTTTTCGCAGGCTGTCAGAAAACACGTGGGGATATCTGATCCTGCTTTTAGGGTAAAGGATTATTTTACTACCGTCGCTGAGTACAATATTCTTTGTGTCCTGGGAATCGTTTCTGTATTCGATAAGATCTTCACCGGAGTTCAGGTCGGCATATTCCTCTTTTTGTTGTTTTAAAGACCCGTAACGATATAACAGAAAGAAACTTGCGGCCAGTATGATGAAAGCGGCTGCTACTCTTAGAAACTCCCTGAAAGCTCCAAATCCGTACTTAGGAGAACCTGATCGGATGATGGAATCGGTGATCTCTTCAAGATCGTATTCTTCCAGGTCAGTGTTGGTTTCCTGTAAGCCTGTGAGGAAGTTCCTGGCCATGTGTACGGTCTTATGCATTTCCGGGTTTTCAGCCAGCCATGTTTCCCAAAATAAAGTATTTGCGGGGTCCGGATACAATACCCAGTTTCTGAAGGAAGGATCTTCTGCAAGTGCTTTGAAGTCATATTTTTCGAATTCCTTTTCCATTGTTGATGCTTTTTATTCAGATGGCATATGCCCCGAGAAAATACTTTGTTTCAATTGAAAAATTATTAAACCGGACACCCCTGCCAGCAGAACGAATGTTTGCCAGTATTCCCTGAAAGACCGGAAGGCCGATTGTATGAGGTTGGAAACCGACTGAGTATTGATATTCATGATGTCTGCGATCTCATCCCTGCCCAGGCCCTGATAATATTGAAGATACAGGACTTCCTGTTGTCTTTTGGATAATCTGCTGATCGATTGCCTGACCTTTTCCTGCATTTCGGCAGTGTTTTCCTGCTCTATGATGGCCCATTCTGCCGAAAAATCAATCAGGGAATTCTCATTTTCATGACTGATTTCCTGATTTCTGTAAATATGCTGGCGGTAACCTTCCCGGAGGACTCTTTTGCGGACAGCGCTTAGCAGATAGGCCTTTACGCTTTCAGGAGTACTGATTCTTTCACGACGCTGCCAGATTTCAATAAATATTTCCTGTACGCAGTCGCGGACGAACTCTTTGTCTTTTACAAACTGGTAGCCATAATTCAGCAAGGGGTTGAAAAACTTTTTAACCAAAAGGGCAAGCGCATGCTCATCGCCTGTTTTGAGGCGGGTCCAAAGCAGAATATCAACCTGATTATTTGAATATTGACCACTCTTCACGGTTGTTTACCAGGGCAAAAAACAGTTGGAAGAAAAGAATAATGCGTTCAAATGTACACTTATTTTTTTGTAATCATAATTCTGACGGCTCTTCTCTTTCCCATTTACAGCAGTTTTGAGGGCGTGATTCAGGGTAAATCCGGAAACATAAGAACGACGTGAATGGGCTTATTATCAGTTGGTCGGGCGGGTTTGGATAATGGATTTGAATATGTCTTGCGGGTTTATAAAAACAAAAAAATCCCCGGATTGCTCCGGGGAACTGGTTACGATGAACGGTCAGTATAAAGTTCAGGGTTAATGCTTATTTCGGAGCTACAAGCTCAAGCAGTTCTTTATCGTGATTGTAGCCGATGGCCGGGGTGGTGTCAAAAAACATGGTTGTACCTTTTGAAGCGCTGTAGGTATCCCATTTAGGCAATCCGGCATGATTAGGATTGCCGGTACGGGCAAAATTAATCCAGGCCTGGCTGACCTTGTCAGCGAGGGTATAGGCTTCTTTTGTGCCACCGGTCATTTCTTCACATCTGGCAATGTTGTTAAATACAAAAGGCAGTTCAGCACAATGGATGGCCTTGTATTTACCGTCAAAAACAGGCGACTGATAGGTAAACATGTACATGTAAACCGGCGCGCCTCCGCTAAGGGCCGACTTGGTATTGGCCTGCAGCACAGCGCCCGGACGGAACACGAAGTCAATATCGATCAGGTCAGATGGGCGGGTATCTTTGGGGTAGGCCTTTTTTGCTGCCGCCACATAAGCATCGGCTTTATCGGCGTATCTCTTTTTTACAAAGTCTATAACCTGCTCCTGTGTACCGTTGCTGAGACCTGCGCCGAGAGAAGCCATGAATTCATTTTTCACAGTTCCGATCATCAGCGGGATGTTTTTGGATAAAGCAAAGGCTTCATCGGAGAATATCTGGTAAGGAAGAACCTCCGGGTCAAGGCTTGGACCCCAGCTCAGGCCGAAGCCTCCGATCTGCTTGCCTTCTGACTTAAACTTGTCAGAAACGACTTTCAGTGCTTTTTTACCTGCAGCACTCAATTGGTCAAAAGGCACTTTCTGGATCTTGTCCACTTCTGAAGGGTCTATGTTCAGGGCTTTCAGTACTTCTGCGCCGATGAGCCGGGTTTCAGATTTTTCCAGCATGTTCGAGCGGAAGGCCCCGCTCTGATTCACGGCTTTGTGAAAAAGGCCTTTGGCAGAAGGCATGGCCATGAGGGTATTTACCTTGGCTCCGCCACCGGATTGTCCGAAAATGGTAACATTGCCAGGATCTCCCCCGAAGTTAGAAATGTTGGTTTTGACCCATTCCAGGGCAGCTTTCATATCCAGGATGCTGAGATTAGCCGATTGCTTGTATTTCTCTCCGTACGCTGAAAGGTCCAGATAACCCAGGATGTTGAGCCGGTGGTTGATCGAAACGACTACGACGTCTCCTTTTTTAGCAAGATTTTCACCATCGTAGGAGGGTAATTCCTGTGAAGATCCGGCCGTAAAACCTCCTCCATGTATCCAGAATAGTACCGGTCTCTTTTTGCCGTCGTTGATGCCGGGGGTCCATACATTGATGCGCATACAGTCTTCGCTGGTATAACCCCAGTCATGATTGAAGACAAATTCGCTCTCATCCATAACCGTTGTGGTTGGGTCGAGAAGAGGGGCTACCGGACCGTAGGTAAGAGTACTTCTGACTCCTGCCCAGGGTTGGGGCTTGGCGGGTGCTTCAAAGCGACCGGCGACGGCATAGGGAATGCCTTTATACGTGAAAACTCCGTTATGAATGTAGCCGCGTACTTTCCCGGCGTCGGTATTGGTAACCGCCACGTTTTCGCCGGTCTGAAGCTGGGCAAAAGCGGCTGATCCGATACCCAGAGCCAGTAAAATTCCCAGGGTGTATTTTTTCATATATCTGATAAGGTTGAAAATGGTTACGTGTTGAGAGAAGGCAGGCTCCTTATATCGAAGAAACCTGCCGGAGATTTATTTTTTGTTGCCGTAAGCTTTATCCAGAAATTCGTAACGGGCGTCGTCTTTGGTGTTTATTGCCTTTGACTCCGTATCAATGATCATCACAGGAGGGGTCTTGTCACCGGCTTTGGCGCTGGGCCATTCGGGTAGTTTACCTCCGTTGGGATTGCCGGTTTTAATGAAGTTGGCAAAGTAATTGAACATGGTTTCGGAGACCTTGTAATCGTCTTCTGTCCAGGCAAATTCCTTGATCAGGTGCAGGTTGCCCATGGCATATTCAATCTCGCAGGCATGTGGCGCACCGACAGGTTCAGGCGCTTTGGGGGCGTTGGGGTCCTTTCTTACGGTGCCCCCCGCCAGTCCGGCAGCGAGGCTGTTGTCGGCCAGTGGCGGACGGAACTTGCTGTAAAGGTAACGGTACACCGGCTGACTGCTGTTAGTACGGTGCAGGTCAAACCACTTCCAGGTGCTGTAAGAAATGAAACGGTCCGAAGCCAGGGCTGTAGCTGAAAGCTCTACTTCTTTGTCAGAGCCATGAGGATACAGTTTCAGTACTTCTTCGAAATCTTTAGGATATTCCTGTTTTACACGGGCGATAAAGTTGGCTTCCTTGTAAGGTTGCCCGAACATAAAGGCGCCTCCCGGAATTTCGGCTGAGTTCCATCCGAGCAGCAGAGGTACCTGAGCCTGTTGTTTTGCCTCGAAGACCTCAGGCATGGTTTTGGGGTAAAAATAGCCGTCAATAACTGTTGGGAACCCGAATCGCTTGGATTCATTGTAAATCTCATAAACTTCACGGCTTGAGAGGGCTCTCAGCTGGGCGAGGGTGGTATAGCCTGCGTTTTTAGCAAAATCGGCGCCGGTTTTTTCAGCTTCTGCCAAAGGTACAGGGGCCAGGGTAGGGCGGATACCTGCGCCGCTTTCTCCGATGGCACCGGCGATCAGTCCTTTAGAGAGCGGAGAGGTCATCTGGGCACTTACGGAGATGGAACCCGCTGATTCTCCCGCGATGGTTACTTTTGAGGGATCTCCTCCGAAAGCGGCGATGTTTTTCTTCACCCATTCCAATGTGGCGTGCTGGTCAAGCAGGCCGTAATTTCCAGAGGCTTTGTAGGGTGCTTCGGCGCTGAGTTCAGGATGGGCAAAAAAGCCGAAGATGTTCAGCCGGTGGTTGGCTGTCACCACAACAATGCCTTTCTGTGCCATGGCTTCTCCGTCATATCTGGGCTCGGAAGCGTCACCGGCTACAAAGCCGCCGCCATAGAAGTAGACCAGAACGGGAAGGTCCTTGGTGTTTCTTTTGGCCGGCGTCCACACATTAAGATAAAGGCAGTCTTCGCTGACACCGTCGGAGCGGGAGTTCATGTCACCGAAAACCACCGCCTGCATGGGTCTTGCTGAAAACTTTTTCGTTTCTTTTACGCCCTCCCAGTTCTCTACCGGCTGGGGGGCCTTCCAGCGGAGGTTGCCGACGGGTGGTTTGGCGAAAGGAACACCGAAGTATTTCTGAATACCGGTTTTGGTATCATAATTTCCTTCAATGATGCCATTCGCGATCGTCGTCCGTACGGCAAAGGAATTGTTGTTCTGTGCATGCACAATGCTTTGTGCCAGAAAGCCTATCAAGGCCATGTAAAGTATTTTTTTCATAGAATTTCTTTTATTGTCTCAACTTGCGACAATAATAAGGTGTTTTTTTAATTTATCCTACTTATTTTTGAAAAAATTATATTTCTGTCCGCCTGTGTGAAAACTTGACGGGGTGAATCGGGAGAATTGTATGTATATTTGCAAACCTGGCCTGAGCCATAAAAAACGTAGATTTGAACCAGAAAAATTACTTAAGACATATTGCTTATGATTCCGTGATACTGGGGTTTTCAGGAGAGAAACTGAAGATACTCATCATGGAATATCATAACACGGGGCTGTATGCGCTTCCCGGAGGCTTTGTCAGGATGGACGAGGACCTGAACAGCGCTGTCAGGAGAGGGCTCAGAGAGCGTACCGGCCTTGATAATATTTATCTGGAGCAGTTTTATACTTTCGGTGACCTGCAACGGTACAAACCGGAAGTGATGCGGACGATTCTTGAAGCGAACGGGCATACCGGTGAAGCATATGAATGGATGCTCGAACGTTTCATTTCAGTGGCATACTATGCGCTGATTAACTATAAAGAAGTGGTTCCCAGACCCGACGCTCTTTCTGATTCCTGCGAATGGTACCCGGTAGATGCTCTGCCGCCACTTATCCAGGACCATGAGATGATTGTGACAAAAGCTTTGCAGACGCTGCGGGAGAATCTGGACAGAAAACTGGTCGGACATAGTCTGATGCCCGCAGTGTTTACAATGAAAGACCTGCAGAATGTGTATGAAGCGATTCTGGGCGAAAAACTACACAGAGGCACTTTTCAGCGAAAAATGCTGGGGCTGGGTATCCTGAAGCGTCATGAAAAGCAGTATTCTGGAAAGGCGCACAAGGCGCCGTTCCTGTATAGTTTTGAAATGTAAAGCCGTTTGAATCCGGAACAAATCTGTTTTCTTACCTCTGCTTTCCGGGCCTCGGGAACTGTTTCCATAATTGACCTTGGCCTGAATAAGGGACGGAATCATACCATGAAAACGGCGAAATGCAAAAGAGAGAAGGAGCTATTGTTTTTTTCCGAACTGACGTTCAGCTCATTTCTTAAGAGGCCACATGTCTGATACTTCTCTTTGTGAATCGAACGCCTTTTCGGCTTTTCTGACCAGTTCCGGGTGAAGTGCAGCGAGGTCGTTTTCTTCTCCGGGGTCATTTTTCAGGTTAAAGAGTTCTGTTTTGTTTCCTTTGTTCTTTTGCCTGACGGCTTTCCATTCTCCCATTCTGATGGCCTGATCAAAACCTCTTTCATAAAACTCCCAATACAGATACTCATGTTGTTTCCGAAGGGGTTTACCCTGTAAAGCTTCTGAAAAAGACAAACCGTCGAGTCTCGTGGTTTTTTTGCCACCGATGAGTTTTTCCATGGTGGGGAAAACGTCCCAGTTGGCCAACAGGTCGTCATTCTGAAGTCCTTTCCTGACTTTTCCACCCCAGGCGATGAAGGGCACTCTGATGCCGCCTTCGTAGAGGTCGCGTTTGATACCTCTGAGCGGGCCGTTGCTGTCAAAGAACTCCGGGTCAGCGCCGCCTTCACGGTGAGGGCCGTTGTCAGAGGTGAAGAACAGGTAAGTGTTATCAGCGATGCCCAGCTCTTTCAGCATGGCCATGAGGTTGCCCATGTCATTGTCGAGGTGGGTAACCATCCCGGCAAAATTGGCTTTAGGCTTGTCCTGAGAACGGTAACTGCCGCCTTTCTGCAGGAAAGGGCTTTCGGGGAATATGCTGTTTTTCTCCGGAGTGAGGAAGGGATACACCGATTCAGGTAGCGGAGCGAAGACTTCTGCATGCGGCATAGTGGCTGCCAGGTAAAGGAAGAAAGGCTTCTCCTTGTTTTCCCTGATAAAATCACGGGCGGCTTCCATCACATACAGGTGGGTATGGCGAAGCGAGTCCACCGGTTGTTGTACCGTTTTCCCGTTTCGGATGGTCCAGAGATTATTGGTATAGTAATGATGGGCATGCACATGATGGGTATAGCCCAGGAATTCATCCCAGCCTTGTTTTTCGGGGGAGCCGCTGTTGTCTGCCAGCCCCAGTCCCCATTTGCCGAAGATACCGGTGCGATACCCGTTGTCTTTAAAATATTCTGCCAGGGTATAGTCTTCATCCCGTAAAGGGATTTCTCCGTTTCCGCATATGTAGGCATGTCCGGTGGTTTTGCCGGTCATCAGTACGCATCTCGAAGGGGCACATACTGTGCTTCCGGCATGAAAGTCCGTGAAACGGATGCCTTCTGCCGCCATTCTGTCGAGGTTTGGCGTCCGGAACCGCCGCTGTCCATAGCTGCTCAGGTCTCCATAGCCCAGGTCATCGGCCATCACATAAATGATGTTGGGCTGACGGGGAGGGGCCGCTTTTCTGAAGGAAAGAATGCATAGAGCCATTACAAGGCTAAGGAATAATTTGATTTTCATGAGGGTTGAAATTCGGGCACATGCTGCCGGTGGAATGATGGTGTATTACGATATTTTATGGTTCTTTCGGGCATGTTAGGCAGGTGCAAAGTCTCTTTTACGGTTTTAAACACCAGACCGCTGCGTCTGAAAGCAAAAGCCGTTTTTTCAGGAAACCGGCTGACATTTTCTTCAAAGAAGGTCATGATTTCCCGGAAGTCCCGTATCTCAGTGGGTGTTTGTTCCGCTTCCCGATGAAACGGTTTGCGGTAATGGTCTATGATATGGTATTTCATGGAAGAGTGGAGGTAAACATCCGGATGATCTATCCGGGGTTCGGTTCGCTTTTCCCGGAAGAACGGGTTTTCCGGTTAGTTTTAAATTTTCAAAAGTGAGGATAAAATTTCAGAAAACAAAAGAACTGCCGGACAGAGCTGGTGTCTTTTGCAGACTTATTTCTTTATATTGCCGGTCTTAATCAAATTTTTAAGGGCATCTATGAGACATTTTTTTTTGTTTCTTTTGATTCTTCATGCCGGGATAGTATGCGCCCAGCAGACACCAAGAAACCTCTTGTCAGGAAAATATTCTTCCGGAGACTTCAGGCAGGTGCTGCTTCCGTTCAGCCAGTGGAAACCGTATCCCGTGACCGGCAATGAATGGAGGAAGCTACTGCCCGACAGTATTTGCAAAAACATTATTCGAGCCGGAGAAGCAGCCGCTGTCAGGAGTATTCCGGAAGTGCCTGCTACCCTGTTCCTGGAATATGTGAGAACAGGCGACAGAGGCAGGTATGAAAAGGCTTCCTTTGAACGCAGGAGCAACCTTACCGATCTGATTCTGGCAGAAGCGGTAGAAGATAAGGGCAGGTTTACCGATGCTATTCTGAATTACGTATGGATCACCTGTGAGGAGACGTACTGGGGTATCCCGGCCCATATTGGTACTCAGAAGGCCGGGAACGGTCTACCGGACCTTGCGGATCCTACGGTTGACCTTTTTGCCGCAGAAACGGCCGGCATATTGGCGCTTGCGGATTATTTCACAGGAGAGAAGCTTGACAAAATTTCTCCGCTGATCAGAAAAAGGATTTATCAGGAAACAGAAAGGAGGATTTTTAAACCTATGGAACAACCTTCCAGGTACGGATACCTCAGCAAAACAGCCCTTGTCAACAACTGGAACCCCTGGATTGTTTCGAATCTGCTTACCGCCGCCTTGCTGCTTGAAAGGGATGAAAGCCGGCGTGCTGCTCGTGCCTACAGCTATGCCACTTTTATGGACAGCTATCTCAACAGCCTGGGAGATGAAGGCGGCTGTGATGAAGGACCCAGCTACTGGTTTGCTGCCGGAGCTTGTGTGTTTGACGTGCTTGAACTGCTGAAAAGTGCCAGCGACGGCCGGATTGATATCTATCAGGAACCCCTGATCAGAAACATGGCCTCATACATCTACAAGACCCATATCGCAGATGACTACTTTGTGAATTTTGCCGATGCGGATCCCACACTGAAACCAGACGGGCTGTTGCTGTATGCTTTTGGAGAAGCAGTCGAAGACCCCCAGCTGAAGGCCTTCGGGCAATGGGCATACAGCAGGTATCCGGCTGCTTTATCCAACAACGGTTTTCACCGGATGAGGAGGGTCAACAACCTGCTTTATATTAACCGTATTGATAAAAATAAAGGGGAATTTAAGCCCCTGCCTTACACCTGGCAATCTGACATACAGGTGCTCACGGGAAGCAGCCCCGGCGGTTTTTACATGGCCACGCATGCCGGGCATAATGCGGAAAGTCACAACCACAATGATGTAGGGGATTTTATCCTTTACCATCATGGCGTGCCGGTGATCATGGATGCCGGGCGAGGAAACTATACCGCAAGGACGTTCTCATCAAGAAGATATGAGCTGTGGTTTATCCGCTCTGAGTACCATAACCTCCCGGTGATCAACGGTGCCGGACAGGAGGCGGGCAGGAAATTTGAAGCGGTAAATGTAGTCAGAAAAGCAGATGAAAATGAAGTGTCCCTGACAATGGACATCGCCCCTGCTTATGCTGAAAAAGCTGCTTTGAAATCGTGGAAGCGGATAGTAAACCTGAAGCGGAAAACCTCCATTCTGGAAATACAGGATGATTATGTGTTTTCTGTCCGCCCCGATACCCTGCAGCAGGTATTCATGACCGTTTGTGAAACGAACCTCTCTGTTCCGGGTAAAATTGCCTTCCTCACTGCCCGTGGGGAGCAAGTAACGCTTTCCTATGATCCGGCACTATGGACCGTGACCTCTGACCTGCCTTCCACAGAGGGAATGGAGTACAGCAGCTTCAAAACCAAGTGGGGCGGAAGCACGATCCGGAGGATTATCCTGACAGCCAGGAAGACGAGTGTGAAAGGAAAGCATGCTTTCCGGTTTTCGGTGGAGTGATGGGGTGTCTGTGCGGGATGAATCCCTTACGGGTTTCGATTGGGGGCTGGTCATGGGATGAATCCTATGGTTGAGTCTGATCGGGGCTTTGTATCGTAGGGGTGTCTGTGCGGGATGAATCCCTTAGGGTTTCGACCGGGGGCTGGTCATGGGATGAATCCCATGGTTGAGTCTGATCGGGGCTTTGTATCGTAGGGGGTGTCTGTACGGGATGAATCCCTTACGGGCTTCGATTGGGGGCTGGTCATGGGATGAATCCCATGGTTGAGTCTGATCGGAGCTTTGTATCGTCCGGGTGTCTGTGCGGGATGAATCCCTTACGGGCTTCGATTGGGGGCTGGTCATGGGATGAATCCCATGGTTGGGTCTGATCGGGGCTTTGTATCGTCCGGGTGTCTGTGCGGGATGAATCCCTTACAGGCTTCGCCGGGGTCTTGTATCAGAGAGGCGCTGCGCGGGATAAATCCCGCATATTCTGCATTAACCTTATTTAACCTTCTTGCAAGGATCATTAACCTGTCGGGCATTTTGAGCTGTATAGCTTTGCAGTATCAAAAGCGAACGACAAATTATGAAAAAGCTATCCCTCCTTATTATTCTTTTCTTATGCTCCGGTGCAGGCACGCTTCTTTATGCACAGACCCGGGTCAGCGGCGTGGTAACCGATCTCGCCGGCAAGCCGCTGGAGAGCGGCACTGTTCTGGCCCTCGATAAAAAGGATTCTTCTTTAGTGACCTTTGGCCGTACAGCTGCTACGGGAGCGTTTATGCTGAGAGGGCTGCCTGCCCAGCCTTTTATTCTCAAGATTACTTTTGTAGGTATGCAGTCTTTTACAAAGCTGATTGAGCCTGTAGGGGAGCTGACGGAGCTCGGCACGATCCGGCTTGAGCCGGAACTGAAGCAACTGGACGGCGTGGCTGTGAAGGGAGAGCGGGCTCCGGTAACAATCAGGCAGGATACCATTGAGTATAATGCAGGATCATTTAAGGTCCAGGAGAATGCCATGGTAGAAGAATTGCTGAAGAGACTTCCCGGCGTGGAGGTGGATAAAGACGGCACCATCAGGGCGCAGGGCCAGACCGTACAGCGAGTGACGGTAGAAGGCAAAGAGTTCTTTGGACGTGACCCTAAAATCGCCACCAGAAACCTGCCTGCCGATGCCGTGGATAAGGTGCAGGTGTTTGACCGCAAATCAGACCAGGCGCAGTTTACCGGTGTAGACGACGGGCAGCGTGAAAAGACCATCAACCTGGCCCTGAAGGAAGACAGAAAGAACCTGGGTTTCGGAAACTTCAGCGCGGGGGCAGGCCCGGACAGTCGCTATACTCTCAGGGCAAGTTTCAACCGTTTTTCCAAAAAGAAGCAGTTTTCTGTACTGGGTATGGGCAACAACATAAATGAACAGGGTTTTTCCATCAACGACTATATGAATTTCAGCGGGATGAGCAGGCAGATGATGTCCGGAGGCGGGGTGCGCCTGCAGTTTACTTCCAGCGATGACAGCGAGGTGCCTCTGAATTTCGGAGGGCGTACGAACGGTTTCCTGAGAAACTATGCCGGCGGAGCGAATTTCAACAACCAGGTTACCCCAAAGACAGAGCTGAACGGCAGCTATTTTTATAACAATGTTCATCAGGATATCGAACGGCAGATCAGCCAGCAGACCACCCTGCAGAATGCTGCCTTCAGAACCGACCAGAACGCGGCACAGCTGACCGGAAATGAGTCGCACAGGCTTAACCTGACCATGGACAATAAGATGAACGACGCCAATGCACTGAAATGGACCAACCGGTTTGATTACCGGAGAAACAGTTCCGACGTAGAGAGCAGCAGCGCCTCTTATAAGGCAGATGAGGAGCTACAGAACTCAGGGCAGCGCCGGAGCCATTCAGAAAGCGACGGGGTGAGGCTTAATTCAGAGTTGCTCTATCGCCACAAGTTTGGCAAAAAAGGAAGGTCGATGACAGGTACACTGACGTATGGACTGGATCAGAGCGACCGGAACGGTCGCCTGGACGCCATCAACAGATTTTTTGCTGCCGGAGAAGAATTGCTGAGAACCGACACCCTGAAGCAGGTAAATACCCAGGATAACAGGAAATATACCTATGGTGCGCGGGGATCCTATACCGAGCCGGTGGGTAAAGGCCAGTATGTAGAGCTGAATTATGCCTGGCAGCAGGTGACCAATAACCTCGACAGGCGCGTGTACGACCTGGAAGGAGAGAAGAAAGAGCAGGTGTTTAACCCCCTGCTGAGCAACCGCTTCGAGAACGACTTCATCTATCAGCGCGGAGGCGCCAATTACAGAATAAACCGTAAGGACTGGAATACGTCCATGGGCCTGTCGGTACAGAGTTCGGCCCTGCGGGGGAACCTGATTCTTCAGAACACCCTGATCAGGAGAACCTTTGTGAATGTGATTCCTTCGGCAAACTTCCAGTATAACTTCAATACTACGAGATCTGCAGAGCTGACGTATAACAGTGAGGTGCGTGAGCCCGATATTCAGCAGCTTTCGCCCGTCGTAGACAACTCAGACCCTCTGAATGTTTACAAGGGAAATCCCGGGCTGCGTCCGGAGTTTAACAACCGTCTGACCCTTCAGTTCCGCGACTTCAACCAGCTCAACTTCAGCAGCTTCTTTGTCTTTGCGGACGTCAATTATACTACCAACAGGATCGCGCAGGGGCAACAGATCGACGAACAGCTCGTCAGGACGATCCAGCCGGTTAATGTCAGAAATGATCTGGTGCTGAGCGGAAATATCTCCAAAGGCTTCAGGGTCAAGGTGCTGAAAACCCGTTTTAACATCAGTTCTTTCCTCCTTTTCAACAGGGGACTGACACCGGTGAACGACCTGGAGAATGTAACAAAACGTCTGGAAAGCAGGAATACCCTGCGGGCAGATTATCGTCTGGGTGAAAACTTCGACCTCTCGGCCAGCGGAAGGCTGACTTACAGCCGCACGGCGTATTCACTTAACACCAACCTGAATCAGCATTATTTCAATCATAATTATAATACTGAAGCCAACTGGAGGATCCCGAAAGTGCTGAATATCAGTTCTTCTTTCGATTATTCGATATTCAATTTCCCGAATTCAGATTTCAGTCAGAAAGTACCGCTATGGAACGCTTCCGTCAGCCGATCGTTTCTGAAAGGTAACCGGGGAGAACTGAAGCTGTCGGCGGTGGATCTGCTGAACCGCAACGTGATCATCAACCGCGTGGCCCAGGGCAACTTCATTCAGGATGAGCGTATCAGATCGCTGGGAAGATATTTCCTGCTGACCTTCACCTACTCGCTGAAGGGCGCGCAGGGCGGACAGCCGAGAGGCGCCATGATTATACAGAGGAACTGACTCCGGGCGGTTCAGTGAAGTAGTACAACCAATAATTTAAACAAACATAAGACAATGAAAAAAACAATCCTGATGTTGCTGATCCTTTTGACAGGGCTGCAGATTTCTTTTGCCCAGAACAGTGAAGGCCGGGTGATTTATGAACAAAAGATCAATCTGCACCGCCGCCTGCAGGATGAGAGCATGAAAGCTGTGGTGCCCGAGTTCCGTACGCTTAAGCTGCAGTTGCTCTTCAAAGGCGGCGTGTCGTTATATAAGAATTTTTCTGATAATGCCGATGAGAGCATTACCACGCAGTCAGACGGAGGTACGGTTCGCATGAACTTCAGAACGCCTGAAACCGAGGTTTTCAGGGATTTTGATGCACAGAAGCTGACCGAGCTCAGGGAACTGGCCGGAAAGAAGTTCCTGATCGTCGACTCCCTGAAAAGAAATGCCTGGAAGCTAAATCCGGCGGAGACCAGGAAAATCAAGGGATATGACTGTATACAAGCCGTTACGACCATCAAAGTCCCCGGCACAGGTATGGTAATCAGCAATGGCAGCGGCAACCGCCAGGCTCCCGCTCCGGCACCGCAGGAACAGAAAGTAGTGGCCTGGTTTACAGATGCCATTCCCAGTCCTGCAGGTCCGGGTAATTTCGGCGGACTGCCAGGCCTGGTACTGGAAGTGGATATCAACGACGGGGAAACGATTATCTCTCCGGCTGCGGTAGAACTAAAGGCTGTGACGGATAAAGAGCTTAAACTGCCTTCCGGCGGCAAGAAAGTGACGGAAAAGGAATTCAATAAGGTTCGGGATGACTATATGAAGGAAATCAGCAGCCAGGGTGGAGGTATCCGGATCATCCGCAACTAAATCCGTGGCCATATCCGGCAACAGAACGCTTTTGATTTTCAGAAAAGATAAAAGCATTATCTTTACACCTGATGAAAGACAACAGAACAGCCCTTATACTGATGGTCGTAAGCCTCCTGCTGCTTACGGCCTTTCAGGTGTTCTGGCTGAGGAAAGAATACCGGGAACAGGAAACCAACCTTTTTGAGGCGTCAGACCTGCTCTTTAAGCAGACGCTCCGTTCCTTGGAAGATTCACAGGTGAAGCAGAAAATTGAGCGGGCCGTCAAAGAAAAAGGCTTGTCCCAAAAGGTTATCAATGAAGCCGTCACGGTCCGCAGCCAGGCAAAGAAAAGGAATGGATTTTCAGTAACCTCCTGGAAGGATTCGGCACGGAGCAACACGCTTATCCTGATCAGAAATGATTCCGCCGCTCCACCGAAAATCTTCAGAAAGTTCGGAGGAGAGGTTACCCATACCCGTTTTCCTCCCGATTCCATCCGTAATCTTATGTTGCGCCGCCGGCCGGATTCTTCAGGCCAGTTCAACATTGTTGTCACCATGACTTCCAGCGGGTTTCCGTCGCCCGACAGCCTGACGGGCCTGGCTAAGATGATCACTCCCATGCAGTCGGCGCTGGCTCGCAGTCCTTCCGGCACGGTATCCGGGAAATCCGACAGGACCATTTTCCTGGACCTTTCTACCGACACACTTAATGCCGATACGCTCTCCAAAGCGTTCAGTAAGCAACTCAGAGAAGCGGGCAATCCGCTCGAATTCGCCCTGACCCGCAACAGCACCGATACGCTGGACACGGATAAGATGCTGACCGCGAGCACGGGAAGCGGCAATACAAGGTTTACGGTCCGGTTTCCGGAATACAGACGTTACCTTTTGACAAAAATAACCTCTCAGATACTGTTTTCTGTCTTTCTGCTGACACTTACAGGGCTGGCATTCGGGTTTATTTACCGCAGCCTCAGGCAGCAGAGGCGACTGAGCGGGATGAAAAACGACCTGATCAGTAACATCACCCATGAGCTGAAAACACCATTGTCGACGGTAGGAGTAGCCCTTGAGGCCATTCAGAACTTCTCAGTGGCCGACAAGCCGGAGCAGGTGCGGGAGTATCTTGATATTTCAAGAAGTGAAGTTGACCGCCTCTCAACGCTTGTGGATAATATCCTTACGAACGCCGCATTGGGAAATCATACGCTTTACATGAATAAGGTGCCCCTGGATATAGCCGAACTGGCCACGGGCGTGTATGAGGTATGGAAAGTGCGTTTCGAACAGGAGGGGGGGCGGCTTGATATGAGCGTGTCGGGAGAAACCTTTATGGTGGAAGGGGATGCCGTGCATCTGGGCAGCATGCTGCATAACCTGCTTGATAATGCCCTGAAATACGGCGGAGAGCCGCCCGGTACTGGACTGTCGGTAACCGAAAACGGCGGGCAGGTCAGTATATCAGTGACCGATAACGGGGAAGGCATACCGAAAGAATACAGGAAATATGTTTTCGATAAATTTTTCCGAGTACCTACCGGCGACAGGCACAATGTGAAAGGCTACGGCCTGGGGTTGAACTATGTCAGGAACATCGTGGAGCAGCACGGGGGGAGTGTCAGGCTGGAACAGGCGGCAACCGGGGGAAGCCGGTTTGTGGTCACGTTAAACAAAGTGAAGGAATGAGTCAGATCAGGATATTGTATGTGGAAGATGAACTCTTTCTGGGCAAGATAGTCAGGGAAAGCCTTGAAAGTCGCGGCTTTGAGATCCATATGGTGTCTGACGGCCGGGAAGTGCTGCCTGCTTTCCGGAGTTTCCGGCCGGAAGTCTGTGTGCTGGATGTTATGCTGCCCTATAAAGACGGGTTTGAGCTGGGCCGGGAGATCCGGGCCATTGATCCCCGCATGCCCATCCTGTTTCTTACCGCAAAGACGCAGACAGAAGACGTCCTCCGCGGATTTCAGTCGGGGGGTAACGACTACCTGCGCAAACCCTTCAGCATGGAGGAGCTGATTGTAAGGATACAGAATATCCATGCTATGGTATATGGCAAAAGTGATCCGCGGGGGCTTCAGCCAGAAGGATACGTCCTGGGGCGTTACCGTTTTTACCCGCTTCAGCAGGAACTTCATATAGATGACAGCGTCAGGAAACTTTCGTATCGGGAAGCAGAGCTGCTGAAAATACTGTCCGAAAACCTCAACTTTAAAGTACTACGTAAGGACATCCTCATGCGGGTGTGGGGGGACGACTCCTTCTTCAACTCCCGCAACCTCGACGTGTACATCACCCGGTTAAGAGAGTACTTCCGTCAGGATTCCGGCGTCGAGATCGTTACCCTCAAAGGGGTGGGGTATTTGTTTAAGGTGGCAGGAGTTTCATAGTCTCAGAATGGTCATTATTTCAATTCCGTAGTATTTTAACCCCGTATTGCCTGTTTATGTAATCAGTTCTGGCCGTTTTGAATGTACGAATCCGTTGCGGTGGTGGCTCCCCATTCCATATCCAGCAGTTTGCAAATGGTGAGAAACTGCTTCAGGCGCAAAGGAATAGCGCCAGATTCCATTTTCTGATAGGTAGATTGTTTGATCCCCATGACATACGCCATGTATTCCTGCGTATATCCTTTATTCTCGCGGACACCTTTGAGATAAAAGAGAATTTGCCTGAGTTGCTGTTCAGTGTCGCGATTGATAGTTTGCATAGCATTTTTGCAAGTGATTCACTCCGTTTTTTTTAAAAAAATCTTATTCCGTATGGGAATAAACTTCTTCTCCTAAAGTTTTGAATTTATATACGGATACGTGCAAATTAGCAAGAAAATTATAACTACCCAAGATACTACTTAAAAAACGCTGTTTTATGGTAAAATTTTACCTTAGGTTAATATACTGTATTTGTTTTATTGTGCCTTTTTCTGCTACAGCTGGAAAAGAAGGTGGTGATAAAAGCGGAAAAAAAACGGTTTCTGCCTCACAACAAAAGAAGACTGAAGTCAGAGGTTTTCTTGCTGGAGAGGACGTTGAGCCTTCTCTGGAAGTTTTTAAATTTGATCCGGAATACAATGTATTTCTGCCTGCTTTAGTGAATAGCAGTAATGAAGGCAATGTTAATAAAATGGGTATGTTTGATCCTGTAAGGTTCAGAATTGAAGCAAGTCAGGATTCTATTATTATCGGAAAGGAGATAGAGTTGAAAATCATAGCCGAATATCTGGATGTTAATCCACAGTTGATGTTCTCTTTTGAAGAAGCCAATGAATTTACGCTTAACCTGTTGGTTCCCATGGGATTTATCATCACAGGCGGGGATTATCATCCATACATTCAAGGAAGGGTAGATAAAACCAATCCCAGAAAAGAATTCATTGTCCGGGGGCATTTTGAAAGTGACCTGGATAAATGCTTTATGCTTTTAAGAAGTCATAAAACCGCTGATATAAATTCGTTTTTTGTTAAGAAGGCTGCCTTTTGTTTCAATATGCCGAAGCCTGTTTTGCAAAACACTATTCCGCAAAGCGAACCGATGATGGTTGAAAATTCTTCTGTTGCGGGTGGAAACTGTCCACAAGATGGTGGTATAGTACATATGGTGTTTAACCAAGAAGACTTAAAATTAGGTTCAAGAAAAGTAAGAGTCAGAGTTACGGCATATGATAATGGGTATTTAGTTAGAGATATAAGGTATGTTTTTTACAAATCTCAATATGGATGTAATGCTTTATCAGATGTAAAAGTATACGCCTATTCTGGCCCGGCAAAAGATTATGCCGATATAGAATTGAACTTGAATAATCCGTTGGGATATAATGATCTTGTTGCACTAGAAGTTGTATCGATTACTGGTAATTACTGGGATAATTCGGATGATATTATAAGTTGCAGTAGTTTTGCAAGTAGGCATCAATATGACACAGTCCCTAATTGTCCTGCCGGTAGCAATTGTTCCGGTCAGATTATTTCTGATAAGTCGATTGTTTGTAATTCTTCAAATAATGCAACACTCAGCATTTCTAATCCAGACCCTTATCTGGGTTATGTGAGTTATTATCAAGCTTTGCCTGGAGGAGGTTCAAGCCTTGTCAGAACAATTTTGCCAAGTATGGCAAACCCTGATTTTAAACTTACTAATGTACCACCGGGTAGCTACTATGCAGAGCTAGGCGCTTCTTGCAAAAGAACTTCTACTATTCATATCAGAGCGCCGAGTACGCCTACTTTAACAGCAAGTATACCTTGTAATGGAACCAACGCGACTCTTACTGCTCAGGGCTGTCCGGGTTCCTATGTTTGGAGTGGTGGAGGAACTGGCTCAGGAAATACACGTAGTGTTGGCCCTGGAGTATATTTTGTCAATTGCGCTGGAGAGGAGTGTTCACATAGCTTTAATGAAAATGGGAGCAATGCCGTAACTATAAATTCCATTAATGTACCTCCCAAACCCATTATCTCAAAAAGTGGCGATTTTTGTAACAATACACTTGGAACCCTGACGGTGATTAATTGTAATGGCGGGGTCATATGGAGTAATGGAAACACAGGGCCAATGATGCCTGCTTTTCCAGGTACTTATACTGCAACCTGTACCAATAGTTGTGGAACAAGTGTGGTTAGTGATCCGATGACGGTCAGTAGTTGCGATCCTGTTACCCTGAATGCCGGGACCAACGCGTTGTGTACAGGCAAAACCACTTTTCTTAAAGTAACACAAGGTTGTTACGGACAACTTGTCAATTTTGAGAAAAAGAACGGAGAAAGTTGGACTTCGATAGGTACAGCCAGTCAGGACAATGGTTACATTATCAATGGTATATCTACCGGAACTTACCAGGCATCCTGCGGAGAGAATCCGAACAAAAAGACTTCTTTAGAAGTTAAGATATCCTCCAGTTCAAGTCCGGAGGCACCGATAATAAGCGCAGACAGAAGCAGTTTCTGTGGCGTCGAGGTAGTTACCTTAAATGCCAAAGGATGTCAGGGAGGAATTGTAAAGTGGTCTAACGAAATGACCGGGGCTTTTGTCACTGTAAAGACCGGTGGAGCATATCATGCCTATTGCGTAACAGTCTGTGATAATACAGAGATACAAAGCCCTAATTCTGCTTCACTAACCGTTGCTTATCAACAGGAATGTCCGTGTTCTGCTATCAGCCTTACCTCCAATGATAAGTCCGGAAGTATTGAAGAAGGACAGACCCTTGAGTTGAATGTACCATTGGTAGCAGGAATATCCTACACCTGGTCAACTCCGCAGGGACAGGTGATCCCTCCTGCTCCGGGAAACATCCTCAGGATTGAAAATATCAAACCTTTTCAGGCCGGGGAGTATAAGGTAACCGTCGCCGGATGTGCCTCACCGCTGGTGTTTACCCGGAATGTCTCGGTCGTTCCCATTGATCATTGCGGACAAAATTTCTCCGCCAGCGCCGGCTCAACATCTCCTTACGGAGAAGTAAGCGTAGGAGAAAAACTACAACTTTATGCCTCCGGAGGAGATACTTATGAATGGACCGGCCCCGGAGGTTTTTACAGCCCCGACCGCTGGCCGGTACGCGAGAGCGTACAAACATGGCACTCCGGCACCTATAATGTGAAAATTAACCGGACCATCAACGGACAGAACTGTAGCACCACTATTCCGGTACAGGTACAGATATCATCCTGTCGCCTGGACGCTACCCCGCATTTTGTAGAAAGCGCTACCAAATTTACGCTGTATGTCGAGTCTAACGTAGATCTTGCTCAGGGGGTGGTCAAATGGTTTAAAAACGGATTGCAGATCAGCCAGGGACGCTGGCATGAACTCGTTAAAAATGACGCCAATCGCGGAGAGTACAAGATGGTGGTAACCTATCAGACCTGTACGGTCGAAAAATCCGTCTTTGTAGATTATTCGGCCCCACCGGCCTATGTGGGTAACCTTAACGTCACTTCCTGTGACAAAGTAGAGGGCTGGATTGTGGATGAAAACAACAAAAGTAAAAGTTTACAATATACTATCCGGGTTAAAATTGACAATGACTTCTATAACCTTGTCATTACTACTGCAGGCAACGGTGCTTCAACGTCTTTCTCTTTTGACATTCCTTATAAGTATAAGGATGGTCTGAAACATACCGTAATTGTCTACGATCCGGCAGGTAATCCTATCCTTAATACCACCAACCGCTCATTCAGGTGCTGTTCGCTTGAGTTTGAACAGACGCCCGTAGCGGCCTGCAGTACGAGCACAGCCTTTACCATCACCAGCAAGGCGGTGGGCGGCACCCAATACCGGTTCAGACTCGACAGACAGGACCGCAATGAAAGCGGTGATGGCATTTACACCCAGGTGACTGACTGGACCACCATTTCCGCTTCAGGTACCAGGGTATTTACGGTCAATCAGAACGCCAATTATAAAGTTACTGTGCGGGACGGTAATGATGCGGATGCCTGTAAAACCAGCGTGGTGGTGCCGGTGGTGTGTGGTCCTGTCAGTACCGACTGTGCCCCTCCGGTGGTCACAGTATTCCCGGCCGGGCAGATCCGCGAAGGACAGGGTATTACGCCTAAATTTTATGCCAATGCCATACCTTTTAATCAGTCCGTAGAAAAAGGAGGGCTGATTCTGGGAGGGTCAACGGCACTGGATATCGGCGATTATTCCTGGCTGAGTGGCAACCTCACCATGGAGGCACTGGTGAATCCGGACCGTGAGGCCATCACCGTCGGAGATATATCAGAGTCAGGCCGTCAGCGTTACCTGTTCAGAAGCTGGTTCAGCGGCAACAACGGTAAGGCTTATCCGAGCCTGTCTGTAGGCTCCAACGGGATCAACCTCATCGAGGAAGGGTACAATTTCAAGCGACTCGTACTCAGTTATGAAGGCACCATCTCCGGCTGGAACCACATTGCGGTAGTCTATTCTTCCAATAAAGCGCGTTTGTATATCAACGGAAGCCTCGTCAAGTCATCCGAGACCACGCCGCCCATGAGTACCCAGGCTACCGGCCCCTATGCCATCGGGTCTTTGGGTAATAACGGCTTCAGAGGGAGTATTTATGCCCTGAGGGTATGGGCCACCCCGCTGGAAGGCACCATGCTTGCACAGCTGAAAAATAACTTTATTCCTGTGCTTGCCGCTGATCCCAATGTGGGTTTCTGGCTCTTTGATAAGCCGCTCGTGGCCGGTAAATATGTAGAAGATCTCTCTACACACAAAAGGAAAGCCTATCTCAACGGCAACGCCGTCATATTGCCTCCGGCAACCCCCGCAGTATCGCCTGAAGCCCCGCGCATTACCTGGTGGCTCAATGGTGTGCAGGTAGGTGCCGGTGAGTCTTATTCCATGCCAAGGGAAAAAGTCCGGCAGGGAACACTGAACTATACAGCCAAATACCAGAAATCGGACGGAAGTTATTGCCAGACGACCTTCCCGGTGGTGATTGAGCCGATCCTGTTCGGCGGATTGTCGGGATGTTATATTGTCCGGTCTTCAGAGAATAATCACCCCATGACGCCGTACTACTCGCCGGGGGATAATCATTACCGCATACGTCTGGCGCCCCAGCAGCCTTCCAACTCCGAGCAGCAGATCTGGAATTTCGAACACCTGGGCAACGAAGTTTACCGTATCAATTCGGCCTTCTATACCGATATGGCCCTTGAAAATGACGGGGGATATTACCTGAAGATGGCTGCCAAACAGCCTTTCAGCAGCACTCAGAAATTTAAGGCTGTGGCGGTTAACGCCGGACAGATGCAGTTCGCTTTCCGCTCGGAGAGTGAAACCACCAAGATGATCAGGCATTATGCCAATGACTATGATCCCTTCTTTATGTGGACTGCGGGGAACGATGATGCCGAGCGCTATAAACTGACGCCTGTGGCCTGTCCGCTGCCACCGACCGACTGTAACGTCAACGGTAAAATTACCTATGAACGCTGGCTGCAGCCCGGTCTGCAGACCATGACGGACGAGCAGTTTGACAACATAGACATAAAAGCCTACATGCAGGACAACCCGGCTTCTTATGTCAGTATGCAGAATTTCGGCGGGTTCAGGATGAACAATGACATCCTCAATAATCTGTCTTCCCCGCCCAAACCCAATAACTGGCCGGATCCCGACCGCCGCTGGCTGCATCGCATGAGCGGGTTCTTCTGCCCGCCTCAGAACGGAGATTATTATTTCTTTACCAAAACCTACGAATGGGCCGAACTCTGGATCAGCACAGACGAAGATCCGAGAAACAAGAAACTGGTGTCGTCCTGCTACGGGTTCTCACAGGACTTTGACAATCAAAGGTCTGCTCCGTTTGCCATGTCTAAAGGGCGCTCGTATTATTTTGAGCTGGTTTTCCGCCAGAACGGCGGGGGAATGATGGCCGAAGTGGCCATGGTGACGCCCGGCAACTATTACCTGGACTACAACCACCAGCCCATGCCGCTGACGAATTTCTCAAGTATCCCGAGAGACCTCGCTCCGGGTTTTCTGACCATCTCACCCAACAAACCTAAAGTAGCGCCGACCGAAAACGTCACCATCGCCGCCAACGGCTGTTATTACGGGCGCATTGTCTGGCGGGCGGGTACCCGGATCATAGAGAATGCCTCTGCCACGATCCCGTCTATTACCGAAACCGGACCGGGCATTTACCAGGCCATCTGCGTGGGCGACCCTACGGTGGTGCAGGACTGGGTGACGGTCACGATCGACCCTATCACCGACATTGTTCCCATCCCTGCAGGACCGGCGTATGCCTGTACCAGCCAGAACATTACCCTCACCGGCACCAGCGCCCCTGCAGGCTATACCTATAAGTGGTACGTGCTTAAGCCGGGCCAGAAAGAATATTTCTTTACCCATCGCTCGTCTACCAACCTGTTCGAAAATGCACCCCAGATTTTCAACATCACAAACAATGCCAGTGTAAATGTGACCGGCCCCGGCCTGTACTGGCTGCAATGCATTAGCCCCAACGGCTGGAGGAGCCAGGTAAGAGAATTCAAAGTGGACACGGTATTCAACAGTACGCTGCGGGCGGCCAACAACGGCCCGATTGAAGATGGCAATACCCTCACCCTCAGCACGGGGGTGGTGCCGGCGGCTACATCTTATGCCTGGACAGGCCCTCAGGGCTTTACTGCCTCCACGAGGATCGCCCAGAGGCCAAATTTCTCTGCAGAAATGGCCGGCAAATACATCCTGACCATCACCGCCACCGGAGGCTGTACCTTCAGAGACACTACCGAAGTAGCGCCCTCGGGTTGTGAGATGTATGTCGAATCAAAAGCTGCCGGAGGCGAGGAAACATTTAAACTGACCCGCATAGGCGGGCAGATGAGCCAGTTTCAACCGCTTACGCTCACTGTGCTGCCTTACACCGGCACCAATACGTTTAATGCCTATACCCTGCAGTGGATGCACAACGGCAGCGCCATTGCGGGTGCCACCGGCCGAAGCATACAGATCAGCAAACCCGGCGAATACCGCGCGGTGCTTACCCTGAAATCAAACCCGCAGACCATCTGTGAAGCCGTTGCCCAAATCTCTGCCGAGCCTTGTAAGGTGTATGAGCTGGATCTCAGTTGTCAGGTGCCAAACAATATTACATTGCCCAATGCCGTGGCGGCCGGTGTGCAGCTGGGTGTGGGTGATGAATTTACGGCGGGGGATTATACTGTCGTCGTTACCGAAATCATTTCAGGCAGCCCGGCTGGTTGGAAAGGTAAGGGCTATGTCAAACTCAAAGCGATTGCTGGCATAGTGCTAAAAAAGGTATCCGTCAATTTTGAAAATGCCGTGGTGAATGAATGTTATGAATTGGCAAGCGGGTCAGTGGTGACGGATTATGATCCGAGTTGGGGGGGGGTTCTGGATATAGATGGAACATTTGATAATTTCAATAAAGTAATAGCTTCTGTAAAGGATGGTTTGGATGATCTTAAAGACTTGTACCAAACGATTTTTGATAGATTAGAAGTTCTTGATTGTTCTCAGGAGGCGATTAGCAAATTGAACGAAAGTATAAATGGTATTCAATCGATCAGTCTGAACTTTGCTGAGGAATTTCCTGGTGTTCCACAAAATCAAGTCGCAGGCTTTCAGACAAATCTCAATAATATTTATACGAATCTGATATGTAAAGTCCAGCAAAGCTGCCCTTCTCCTAATGCACGGGTACAATCTTCAGATTGCGGGAATCCCGAATCTGCATTTGAGGATGCCATTTGTGAAATATCAAAAAGTCAGACTTCCTTTGAGACTACTTCTGTTTTTGAAAACTTATCTACACCAAACAGTAATTCAGTATTTTATTATACGCCTTCCGGCATTCTTGTATCGCTTCCTGCAAGAGCAAAACCCGGGTTTGGTACAACAACTGATCTTCCTATAGACGAAAGTGCACTGGTACGATTTGAGTTGGATGGACAGCTTTATTTTGCAGGATATGAGATTATTTCCGGTAAATATTATTTTTCAGGATATTTCAAAAATGGCGAAAGAAATGGCGGTTACCGATTCTCTCCACTTACGCAAAGCGATGTTTTAGATGCTTCAGGCGGCTTGCAGGCTCCTTTGATGCTGGGATCTGCAGTAGTTATTGGAAAGACTTATACATTAGAACAAATATTAAACGAATTTGGTACCCGACCCAGGTTTAATTTTAAACCTAACTCAAAACTTTCCCCTGGCGTAGGAGTTTTTGCATTTTGTTTTTTGGCTTTTGAATTGTTTTACACCTCGGATGAAACCCATACGGGAGCGGGACTAATTGTGGCGGATCTTCCTAAGAAGTATCCTTCCGTGGCTGTAGTTCCCACTAATATAGAACCAGTGGAAATCCCTCATAAGGTGCCAAATGGATTCGGAGAATGTCATGTTTATGTAATTTGGGGGCCAAACTTTGCTCGTAAAGATGGACGAATGGATGTGGCAAAATATGGTATGACCTGTAGGAGCGATTGTGATGCTCGACCTGCGGATCAAGTGAATTTCTTCAATAAAGAACATAGCGTTACTAGCTTTGATTGGGCCTTTTTATTTAAGAATGTAACTAATGATATAGCACATTTATTAGAGAAATCATTAACTGGTGTTTATATTCAAGCCAATGATGGTTTTTTGCCACCTAAACATTTGTTACCATGTTTCAAAAAAATACCTGATGGGTTCCCCCTTAAGGAGTTTGATGTTGCAATTGATGAAAGGAAGAAAAGAGTCGTCAAATATTTTGAAGAAATGATAAGGTTATATGGAAAATGAAAAAAAAGTACTTTGCCAAGTTAAACTCATCGAAGGCAGTCAATTACATTTCAGACATGAAGATGGGAGAGATTGCTATGAGATTATTGATCATAGATGGTATTTTGATATTGAGAGCTTAATCATTGGTGATTTATTAGGAGGGGTTTCAAGACTATTTTTTAGCAAAATGAATGGTCGTTTTATGTTGGATAATACAGTTCGACTGAATATTGGTTATTACGATTCCGATAGTTTAGAAGAGGAAATTAAAGAAAGGACTAAAGGGAAAACCAACTACTTCTCATTAGGTTCTTATCCGGTTTTCGCAAGAATAGGGTCTTGTGTTTGTTCAATATCCCGTTCTCATTTTCATAATTTGCCAACCGATGAAAGAAAACTAAGCTATTTAGCTGGACGTGTGTATCATTCATTGATAACCTTCTGTCAAGTATTTAAGCAAGATACTTCAGAAATAATAAGAGCTTATGAAGAAATAAAAACTATATCAGACTGGTATCTTCCGCATGATGGGGGTAAAAAGACAATAAATAAGGAAGGAACTCATAAAGTCTGGATTCAATGCATGCCGGGTTATAGTAAAGATAAATATCGACTGGTGATTCAATATCAGGATTCATTAGAAAAAGTATACTTTTTTATTGGTGAAAAAGATTCTCACCATAAAATATTCAGAGAATATGATCTGAATCGGCTTATATTAAAGGGAAATTATAAAGGCATCCCCGGATTTAGTTTTGATGTAATAGGCTGGAAAAAGAAAGGTAAGGTATTTCAGTTCAAATGGGGAGAAGAAGAGTTATATGAATTCTCTCTGGACACGATGGAATTGGTGGTAAAGAAGATTTCAATATAAATGAATGTCTAAGTTGAATTTGATGATTTTTAAATTATATGTATCGTTTAGTATATTCTTATGATCAAGAAGTATAAAATTCCGTTTCTTTTTTTATTTGTATTTTTTATTACTCCAACCTTCGCCCAGCGCATCACGCGGGTCGACTCCGTAGTGCTTTTTCAGATCGGTACAGACTATAACGATATCGACAATGGGATACTGAGAACCAAGGGGACGGTGACAGAACTGCGGCCCGACTCTTTGGGTGGTTTTGTTATTTCGGTCTTCAAGCAGTACAATGGCCACCTGGTGCTCGATCCTTCGGTGAGACGCAAAGGCCTGGTGTCGGGAAATACGGTACTGCCGGGGCTGGCCCAGCTCTATTACGACGAAGCCGGCCTCAGGGTTTTGAAAGAAAAAACCTTCAGCCTCAACACCGGCCTTAAGTTCCCTTTTAAATACAGGTTTCTGGAAGCCACGGGGGCGTTGAACAAGACTCAATCTAAAATTACTGAAAACGTGCTGGGCTCTGATGAACTTGGCGGCGACTACCACAAACTGAGAGAAACTTTCCCCGAGGCGGTGGCTTATGAAGGGGATGTGGTCTATCACCGGTTTATTGACCTCGCCAGAAACAACAAAACCGTAGAGTACAGCCGTATACCGGTAGCCTACGTACCTTTTATGGCCAGCTATGATCTGCAGAACATGGGCCCGGAGGTGAAGAAGACTTTCGAGATCAAGGGCAACCCCAAGGGAACGGTCTATTTCCGCCACGGCCTGAAGCTGATTTACCTGGCCACGCCTGCCGACGACCATATACAGGTCATGTGTGTGGATACCATGGGTATTGAGACCCCGGCAGACAAGATCATCAAACAAAAAGGCATGGAGGTGCACCGCATCCAGGAGGCTTATGCAGAAGCCCCGGGGGCCTGGATCAGCAACCGCGGGTCACGTGTGTGGGCGGGGGCGGACCTCCTGCTGACCAACGCCTTTACAGACCGGAAAAACGGAAGGGACTTTGCCCTGGTCAGGCTCGACCAGGAGGGTAAGGTGCTGTATAATCATACTTTCAACGTGGCATTTGAGGATTATCTTCTCCAGGAGGCGCGGGTTTTTTCAGGCGGGGAAGAATCTCTGGTGCAGGTTACCCTCAGAAAAGGCGTTACAAAGTACCAGACTTATTACATCAAGATCAGGCGGGAGGGGCTGGTTTACAAAACGGCCTCTGAAAGAGTGACGTCTAAAAAGGAGTTTACGGCAGACGGGCGGTCACTGGAAGGCGGCTGCAATGAAGACCAGCAGCTCACCAGTCTCCCCGACGGCGGAAACGTGATCTGGGGTTACAGCAGTGGTATTTTTTCGGCCAACAATGGCAAGCTGCTTAGTTACGGCGCGCTTCACCTGAACAAAGACGGGGTAAGACTGGCGCATTACAATGCCGCACCGAGGGTGCCGGAAAGCGCTTTGCTCAAACGGCCCTCGTTGGCTTCTTTTGCGCTTGCCGACGGGCGCATGGTGATGGTGGTGAATGAGCCCCGCGATCAGGCCGGCCAGGTTTTTCAGCAGTTTTCGCTCCTGGACGCAGAGCTGTACAAAGACTATGCGGTAAAGAAGGAGGAGCTGGAGCCAGGTAAACTCAACATCCTGTACCGGTCAAATCCTCCGGGCAGGTCGGGTACACCGTCCTCCTCCGGAACAGGGATAAAATTTCTCGATAAAGTGACGGACGCTGCTGCTGCCACCGGCCTTTCGGGCCTGAGAAGTGACCCCGTCCCGGACAAGAAAAGGCAGCAGATGGAGGGGGATCCGGTAGGGTATGTACCATCCCTGCTGATCATTGATTTCCGGCAGGAAAAAATCACCCGGCTGGATCTGAAGCAACAGAACGGCTACAGCCTTTACAATAAGCCGGTGGTGTGGATCAACAGGGAGAGCGGCGAGGCCGTTGTCTTTGTCAGAACTCCGCCCGTTTCTGCGAAAACCGGGAGAGGCATTCCGAAATACCCGACAAATGTATATTTAAAAACCATCAGAATAAAACTATAATTCCTGATACTGCTGAATGATGAAGTTGAAAAATTGGATCCTGCTGTGGGCTGTTGTTTTTCTGGCTGCCTGCAAGGGAGAGCTGGATATAGGCGTGGTGTCTGCCAACAAGCTGAAAGGGCAGGTGAAAGAAATATTCCTGTCAGGCCCTCAGGGTGACCTGATGTACAAAATGGAGTACAGCGCCACCGATCAGAAGTGGACCGGTTTCACGGTGTCAGAAGGGTTAGGCAAGCCCGGTACCACTTATATAGCCGAGGCCGACACCAGCGGGAAAATACTGAAGCTCAGAAGCGGGGACGGTAAAGAGACCCGTAACTATACTTACAATATACAGGGCAGGCTGACGGAGGTGAAGAGTACTCTCCCCGACGGGTCGGTGGTGCTCGAAAAACTGAACTATAATGCCGGGCAGCTGGAGTATTATACCCGGCAGCTTACACGAGGAGGCAGCAGCACCTATGCCGAAACGAAAAGTTACCGGAAACTGTCGGCCAATGCCATCACGGTGATCACCTCAAGGCCGGGACAAGGCTATGAAGAAGAAGATTTCTTTTATGAAGCGGCAACCTCCAATGTGCTGACCGGACTTTTCAGTAAACTGGGGGTTACCCCGGTGGAAGGCTTTCTGGTGGTGCCCGGAAAACCCGTGAAAAGCGAGCGGATTTTTGAAGGCTGCTTTTTTAATTATGCCTTTAAGAATGACGGGGAAGGGAGGCCGGTGGAATTCGGGGCCGTCAAGAGTTTTGATCTTTCCGAATGGAAGGATGATCTGAAGTATATCATAACCTATCACCAGTAAATAAGGGTATCGGTTAAGCGTAATCGGCCCTGCCAAACAGACATATAACACTGCAATGAGAAAACTTTTACTCTGCCTGCAGGTACTCCTGTGGCTTCCTGTATTTGCGTACGGAGAAGAAAAGGATCCTGTCAGAAAAGCTGCCGGAAAACCGGCGGCCAGGCCGGCTGTGGCTTCTGCCCGACTGGCTTCAGGACTTGATGCCGCACTGGCAGATTACCTGAGCATGGATACCCGGGCCATGAGCGTAATACCCGAAGATCGGATGACGGATCTCAGTGAATACGTGAGTATGCAGGCCGAAGACGACCGGCAGGTGGCCGGTAAGATGATGTCTTTTCTGGATCAGAATCCCGACAAGCTGAGAGATGAGCTGGTGTTTGAGGACCTGGTGGTACTTCCTGTCGGGGTAAAGAAAAAACTCAATGATAAATCAGTGCTCACCATCGGCGTACTCAAAGCCGAGTTTAAGCCAACCTACGCGGAGCTGACGATTTTCATTCGTCTGAATACCCAGGTCAACAATCAGACCGGCGGAAAAACAAACCGTGACCTGTTTTTCGGGGTAGAAGGTATAAAGCTCACGAAACAGGGCGGGATGAGTGCCGCCACCTTTAAAGCCGTGTTGCTGGGCGATTTTATACTTCCTTTTAACGAATGGGCGATACACCTTAAAGGAGGAATAGATAAAAGCATCACTCCGGCACCCAATGATACCGAACGGTGTTATGTGCAATTTGACTGCGGCGCTTTTCAGGAGCTCAATATAGCGGCTGATATTGTCATTCCCAGAAGCAAACTTCTGCCCTGCGATTTAACGGGTAAAGTCATTCAGAATGAAGTAACCAGGGTGAAAATAGAAGGCCTTCAGCTGACCACCACCGGCGGGCTCCGGGATATTGTATTTGACAGCGGTAACATTACGCCTTTCGCGTTGCCCAAGCATCCGGAATATGCCTTTGTCGTGAGTAACCTGGCCTTTGACATGAGTGATTTCAGAAATCCGTCCAGTCTTGTGGCTGCCGGTTTTCCGGCCGGGTATGAAGGAGACACCGATGAGAAATGGCAGGGTCTGTATGTCGGGCAGTTTCAGGTATTGTTGCCCGAAGAATTTGAAGACGCCGATAACAGCAATCAGCGGATCAGCATCAGTGCCCAGAAGATTTATTGGGACCGCACCGGGTTTTCCGGATTCGTAGGCGTAACGGGGCTCAATAAAAAGGTCAATGCCCGCAAATGGACCCTGAGCCTGAATCGCCTGAGGCTGGGTTTTCTGCAGAACAAATTCATGTACGGGGAATTCGGAGGGAAGGTAGAAACCCCGATACACAAGAGCAGCCCGGCGCCTGAAGAATTGTTTGACTATGAGGCCGTGGTCTGGATGGATGTGCATCCTTCAGGCACCGGAGTACGCAGCAATTACCGGCTTTCTGTCATTACCGAGCGTACCATTCCCCTGAACATGTGGTGGGCCAGCGGCAAGATTTATCCGGGCTCACAGGTAAACCTCTCACTGGTATTCGAAGACAACAAATACCGGTTTAAGCCTTATGCCAACCTGAGCGGGGAAATGAAGGTCGGAGCCAATGCCAGCGGAGATGAAACAGGTACCTATCAGACCGGCAAAATGATAGACCTGGGTAAGATCGAGTTTTATAACCTGAAGATCCAGACCCAGGCGCCCTATATTTCGGTAGACGAATTTGTGTATACCAAAGACAACAACAACCTTATTGCCAATTTCCCGGTTCAGCTGACCAAATTCCAGAAATACAACGGGATGATCGGCGGTGCTGTGGCGGGCGAAAACCAGATATGGACCGAAGTAGGATTTGGAATGGTACTTTTTAAAGATAATTTCTCAGGCTCCTCCACTTTTGTACTTCGTTCCGAGTACAATACCGCTACCGGGAAAATCAGGCCTAAAGGGATAACTTTCCGGGATATCGCGATTAAAGGGAAGGTTACCGGCGTATCGATAGATGGGTATCTGGGTGTTTATGAAGATGCTACCCGCAAAGAAATCAAAGGGATGATGAACGTAAGTATGACCACCCCTAAACCCTTTGAGGCCGGCATTAATGTTCTGTTTGCCAATAATAAAACTGAAAATTATAAGTATGGATTCGTGGACGGCTTCGTCATGCTGCCATCCCAGGGGGTGGCGTTAGGGCCTGTTGAGCTCTATGGTGCAGGGATGAGCATTTACTGGAACATGAAACCTGAGTCCATGTCTGTGCCGGCCTCCTCTCCGGCCTGTGCCACCATTGGCACAAATCAGATCATGAGGTACTGTCCCAACCGCATTGTTCCTTTTGGCATAAGGCTTATGGCTGCCATCAAAAACCTGTCGGGAGGTACGGAAGTAGCCACCAACGGCAAGTCTGCTTTCAAAGCCAGGGTGTATCTTGACTTTGCGCTAAACCGGGAATACGGCATTAATCACATCGCTATATACGGTAACGGGGTGATTGCCGGCGACTTTACCACCGGAGATAACCTGGCCAAACAGATTGAGAATGCGAAGAAGGTTTTCTCTAAAGTCAAGGGGTCAGAGGGTAATGGCAGCAGCGAAACCAGTGCCGTCAGTCAGGCAAAGAGCAAGAGTAAAGCTGAAGACCTGAACAAAGTGATCAACAACGACGGAAGTCCCGGGCCAGGTTCCGAAACGACGGGAATCATCTCTTTCACGGCCGGGGTGATGCTCGATATTCCGAATAAACTCTTTCACGTTGAGGCAGAAGTATTCCTGAAGCAGGGTGACTTTACGGGGATCGGTCCATACGGAAGAGTGGGCAGGGCTGAGATCCATTTTGAGCCGGGTAAATGGTATATCCATGCAGGAAGAGCTGCAAAGCCCGACAGGATCGGACTTAAATACGGTAACCTGGCCCAGATTGATGCTTATCTGATGGTCGGACACGGGGTGCCCCAGTTTCCGGCGCCCGACAGGGAGATACTGGAATTTTTTCCTTCCCTCAGCAATAAATTTAACGGACCGGTGTGTACCAACGTCAGCAACGGAAGTGCGTTTGCCTTTGGAGCGAGCGCCAGACTCAACATAGAGGAACAGGGCAACGCCTGGTTTTTCCAGGGGCTGGCTGTAGCCGGGCTGGACATCCTGATCTCCAATAACGCTTCCTGCAGCCTGGTACCGGCCGGACAATGGTTTGGTCAGGGGCAACTGTATGCCCTGGTGAGGGCTCGGGCAGGGGGACGGTTCCTTGGCAAGAATGTTACTTTCCTGAATGCAGGTCTCGGGCTTTATGCCTACATGCAGGCGCCCAAGCCTTTTGGAATGGATGCCGATGTGTGTATTTCTGTGCCCAGATGGGTTTCTAAACAAAGGGTTAAATGTATCGGGGTGAGTATCGGAGAAAATTGTACCTCCCAACCCACCACCTGTAATTGATAAAAGAGATGAATCGCCAGAAAAGAAACAGGAAATTTTTGTGGCCGGCAGTATTACTGCTGGTGAGTGTTCAGGCCCTGGCATCCGGTAAACTTACCGGTGCTTTGGCCCGGGCAGATACGTGTGTAAATCCAGTCACAGTAACCAGAAACAGTAAAATTCAGCCCGGCCAGATCATCACCGACGAAGCTTGTCTGAGTGTTACACTTGAGCCGGGTTTTGAGACCGCTGCCGGTTTTGAGTACGTGGCCGGGATAGGTAATGGTACTACCGGCAGCCTGATAGGGCAGGTAAACAACGGTGAAAACGAAGCGATCAATCTGTTGATCAGACCCAGGGCCGACAGGATAATGCTGAGGTGGATACCCGAAAGTGATGACGACTGGAACGATGTGTCAAAGAAAAGTTACACGCTCAACAGGATGGAGTTTACCGGTGGTAACTGGGTTCAGAGTTCCGGCTTCCCGAAAACGATCAACGGGATAAAAAGTGCAGATCTGAGCAGCTGGAGTCCGCTTTTCAGCACAGACAGTCTCTACTATGTTGCTTATCACGCTACATTGGACGCCAATTCGGCGAGTATGGAGGTGTTCTTTCGTTACCTCAGTGCAGTATCGGCTTTCAACGCCAACTATGACATTGCAGTCAAAAGCGGGCATGGATTTACCGATCTGAGCATTGTGGGAGGCCGGCAGTACCGCTATCAGGTGTCTGCCGTAAAGACGGGAAGCGTGACGATTTCGACGGGTGCATGGCTGGAAGTAACAGCCGGAGAAAACGGCAGCCTGCCCAAAGTACCGGTCGAAATCACCCGGTCAGCCAATCAGCAGAAACCTTCCCTGACATTGAAATGGAAGGCCAACAGCCTGATCAGATACTACGGCAGTTATAATCTCATGAGGTCAACCGACGGAACAAACTTTGTGAAGTTAAACAAAGAGCCTATATTCTTTATGAACACCCTGCAGGCGGAGGAAAGTGGCACGTCTTCGCCTTTGGAACACATTTATGCAGCTGATACGCTGCCCAATAAGACGCAGTTATATCACTACAAAGTGGTGGGGAAGAGCTATTTTAACGAAAGCATAGATTTTTATACCCATCAGGTACGTATTCAGAAAGAGTACCTGTATGCGCCGGCGATTGATTCCGTCAAAAATACATCGGCTACGCAGCGGAGAATACACTGGAAATTTCCGGCGGAGGGGAATGTGAGTGCTCTTGACAGTATTCTACATGCCACCAGCTGGAGTGTCCATGTTTCCAACAATGATCAGACGGGCTTTCAGTCTCTGGCCACAGGCATCAGTAAAGCTTCAAGAAGTTACACTTTCAATAAGTCGGCCCTTGCCGCAAAAGTGGATACCCTGAAGTCCTATTATTTTAAGATGTATGCGCTGACAAAGGACAGTGATACCCTGAAGTCTTTTGCTTTCATGGTCATTCCTCCCGACCGCACGCCTCCGGCAAAGCCTCAGAACCTCAGAATTGATACACTTGATCTGGTGACCGGTCAGAGGATTGTATTGAGGCTCTCGTGGACACCCAATACAGAAAACGACCTGCTGGGCTACGTTGTGAAAAGAAAAATCGGACCTTCAGACAGCCTTCATGTGATTTCCGGTTTCCGGTTTACGAAATCCTCTGACAGCTCTGCGGCACTTACGCCTGATCTTGCAGCGTATGCAACGGACACCATAGCCCTGAATGTCACATACCCGGTGTTTTATTATTCGGTAAATGCCTATGATATGAATTACAACGCTTCTGACAGTGCGCAGATTGCTTATCTGATACCTGACAGGAAAAGGCCTATGCCACCGATGATCAGAAAGATACTGGTAGTGAAGGAAAATAATGTTTACAAGGCCAGGCTTTCACTGACCTATAGTCCGGATAAAACAGCAAGGCACAAAATCCTGAGAAAAGAGGAGAATACAGCCTGGGTGGAAGTAGCGAACCTGACGGCCCTGCAAAGGGATACATCCTACACTGATCAGACGGTTACAGTGAACAAGATATACTATTATAGTTTTATAGCCATTGATCCGTCCAATAATCAATCCTGTTTTTCAGAGACCAGGGAAGATTTCACGGGAAATTATGACGAGGCCTCCTGTTACCAGATACTTGAAGCCAACATCCGGATGACGCCTTCCAAGCCTGTAGTGATTTCAACTTTTACGGCCGTTTCAGACACCACCATAAAAATAATTACACTTAATTGGACACTTGTAAGCGGGTATCAGACCAGCGGTGCGGTAAGAGAATTTGAAATTTACAAAAGCGAGTACACATCAGGTACCACCCCGCTTCCCAAAGAGGCGCTTCTGAAAATTTCCAGGGGTGCTGAACTGAAATTCATAGATGAGTTTCCGGAAAAAGGGAAAGTTAACCGGTATATGATCAGGGCTGTTACTCCAGAAGGGAAGTTGTCCGACTGGAAAACAATCACGATAAACTATTAAAGAAAACAATAGCAAACATCATATAAAAATGAAAAGAATATATCTTTTTATCTTTCTACTTGGTGCATCAAAAATTCTTGCCCAAACCAACACATTTCCCACTACGGGAAATGTGGGTATTGGGATAACCAGCCCTGCAGCCCTTCTTCATGTAGAAGGTAATGCAATTGTTGGCCTCAAGGCCAACAACACAGCAAGCAAATTTGTTATTCAAGGTCCGAATCAACCAACCAACAGCGGGAGCAAAAGAGATGTATCATTTGAATTTAACTCTGCAGGCAGTGCGGTAGTTAGAGCCTACCGCGGATACGAATGGGATACGTATCTTCAGTTCCTAACCACACCTTCGGCGGGAACTGTGCCGATAGAGAGAATGCATATAAATGAAAACGGAAATATAGGGATTGGAACCACTTCTCCGGGGGCCAGGTTCCATCTTATAAGTGCTGATCAGATAGTTTCGCTCATAGAAAGGAGTGGAGCCGGAGATCTGAATGTAGCGGTTCAGTACAAAAACAGTGCGGGAAGTATTTATGCAGGAAAAGGGCCTGCCGGCAATTTTTGTATAGCATCAACAAACAACCTTACCACAAGTAATTTTCAGGTAACACCTGCCGGGGAGTTGTTATTAGGTACATCAACGCTTCCCGCTGGTTACAAACTCGCTGTAAAGGGCAACATGATCGCTGAAAAGGTGGTAGTCAAACTGAACGCCAACTGGCCGGATTACGTATTCAAAAAAGGATATCACCTGCGTCCTTTGGATGAAGTGGAGGATTTTATCAGGGCCAATTCCCATCTGCCGGAGGTGCCTTCAGCAGCCGAAGTGGAGAAAAACGGGCAAGACCTCGCGGAGATGAATAAAGTGCTGCTGAAAAAAGTGGAGGAACTGACGCTGTATCTCATAGAAATGAGAAAAGAGCTGGATCATCTTAAAAGAAAATCAAATTAATACGGGTCTGTAAATGGCCATAGTCCTGCTATGAGAAAACTAATAATATACGCCATATTCTTTTGTGCGTCAGCTGCATCCGGGCAGAATAGTGTGCCCGTTTCACCAACACCAAAAGCACTGTCTGCTTTAAAAAATCTGAATGCTTTTCTGAATGGAAATTACAATACTTCATTGGGAACTTATGCATTGGAGGCATCTACCGGAGGAGAAGGCAGTACAGCGGTGGGACATGAGGCGATGCGTGGGCAAGGCGTCTACAGTACACCTACGAATACGATGAATACAGGTATAGGGTATTGGGCTTTGAGAGGTAATATAGCTACTCCAAGTCAGAATACCGGGAAGGCAAATACAGCTACTGGCTCGATGGCCTTATCTGCGAATCAAAGTGGAGGAAGTAATTCTGCTTACGGATTTTATGCGCTCATAAATAATGTTTCCGGAGAGCATAATGTGGCAATTGGTGCTGGAAGTTTACAAGAAAACAGAGCCTCCGGCTTCAATTCTGCACTGGGGATTTCCAGTCAGGCAAATATGAATCCGGGTACAACAATGCAGAATACTTATAACAATGCTTTTGGGGCATATGCATTGAGAGGAAGCACTAATGCTTCGGTAAATACCGGTACAAATAATAATGCTTTTGGAGTTTTTAGTCTTATTGCTGCTACAAGTGGCAGTTATAACGTAGCGATCGGAAACAGCACTGGTCAGGAAGTCAGTTCCGGATCCTTTAATTCTTTTTTTGGTAGTAATGTCGGGAGAGGAATTACAACCGGAAGCGGGAATACGATTATAGGGGCAAGTCATGTAGAGTTTCCGCCGAATCTTACCAATACAGTGGTTATAGGAGTGGCAGGTTCTGAAAGGCTGAGAATAGATCAGAATGGTAATATGGGTATTGGTATTACTACAGTACCGACAGGTTATAAACTGGCTGTGAAGGGGAGTATGATAGCTGAGAAGGTAGTGGTTAAATTAAATGCCAACTGGCCTGATTATGTGTTTGAAAAGGGATACCCATTGCGTACACTGAGGGAGGTGGAAGATTTTATCAAAGTCTATTCTCACCTGCCGGAAGTGCCTTCGGCTGCTGAAGTGAAGGAAAATGGACAAGACCTGGCAGAAATGAATAAACTATTGCTTAAAAAGATTGAAGAACTGACACTTTACATGATAGAATTAAAGAGTGAGAACCTTGAAATCAGAAAAGAGTTAGCGATTTTGAAGGAGTCTGTAGGAAATCATTGATATGAATGGTAAGGTTTTAATAAATATAGAAATATCAGAATTAAATCAATAGATAAAATGAGAAAGGCAATTTTGTTTTTTGTTTTACTTTTTGCTGGAAGTATGGCTAAAGCCCAGACCAACACTTTTCCAACGTCCGGCAGCGTGGGGATCGGTACCACCAGCCCCTCTGCGTTGTTTGAGGTAAGAGGCAATGCTTATTTTGGAAGCAAGGCCGATAGCGCGTCCGGTAAACTGGTGCTTCAGTCTTCTGGTGTACCTGCAAGTTCAAATAACAGGAGAGATATCTCATTTGAGTTTCAATCAGCAGGTTCTGCAGTTATAAGATCTTACCGGGGCTCATCTTCGGACACCTATCTTCAGTTTCTTACCAGCCCTACGTCTTCCACCACCCCATCGGTAAGAATGCACGTTCATAACAACGGTAGAGTAGGGATCGGAACCACTTCTCCGGGGGCCAGGTTCCATCTTATAAGTGCTGATCAGATAGTTTCGCTCATAGAAAGGAGTGGAGCCGGAGATCTGAATGTAGCGGTTCAGTACAAAAACAGTGCGGGAAGTATTTATGCAGGAAAAGGGCCTGCCGGCAATTTTTGTATAGCATCAACAAACAACCTTACCACAAGTAATTTTCAGGTAACACCTGCCGGGGAGTTGTTATTAGGTACATCAACGCTTCCCGCTGGTTACAAACTCGCTGTAAAGGGCAACATGATCGCTGAAAAGGTGGTAGTCAAACTGAACGCCAACTGGCCGGATTACGTATTCAAAAAAGGATATCACCTGCGTCCTTTGGATGAAGTGGAGGATTTTATCAGGGCCAATTCCCATCTGCCGGAGGTGCCTTCAGCAGCCGAAGTGGAGAAAGACGGGCAAGACCTCGCAGAGATGAATAAAGTGTTGCTGAAAAAAGTGGAAGAACTGACGCTGTATATTATTGAGCAGGACAAGAGAATTTCTAACCTGGAAAAGAGTGTAGGACCAGAAAAAAAATAAAAAGAGGCAGGTATTTTTGAATTGTAACAATTGGTATGAATTCCTCAAAAGGCTTTTATTTACGAAAGGTTCTTTTGGGGAATTTTGTTTGCAGGCATTTGAGAGAGGCAATACCTTTTACCAAATGAGAAACTAAAATAAGAATAACAATCGTGCCGGTAAGAAACGCATTATTGGTCTGTCATTTTTTGCAACAGTTCTTTACCAGATATTGCCAGAAAGAAAAATGAAGCCTGAGCCAGAATATACCTGAAGAAAAAGAGCTCCCGGGTGGATTTGGTAGCGGTCAGGATTTCAGTGCTTCAAACACTCTCCCCGATAAATCGGGGGAGTGTTTATTGTAACCATTTTAACCCGGTCTTGCTCCGGACGAGTTAATACGTAACCAGTGTTTTAACCATCACAAAATTAAACATTCCTTCTTCCCAAAAGAATTACTTTTTTTATTGAAAAAATATAAATTTGTGCGCAAACGTTTGATAACCAGCAAATACGCTTATGCAAACATTTGCATGAATTGTAGTTTTTTGACAAGTGTCATGTCTACACTTGCAAAATTATACCACTTTTGAGGAAATAAGTATAAGAATCCGGACATTTTGCCTTCATTGTTCTCAGCCTTCACTGCCCCCGTACCGAAGCCTTGCCTTTAGCTGTTCACAGATTTTTTCAAGAAGTTCCCGGTGTGTCTCTCTGTCTCCAAGCAGTTCTATCACGAATTCGTAATGCTCTATTTCTCCCAGAATATGCTTCATGTTGGCATAGCGGTCGATGGACTCAAACAGGCTGGTTTCCAGTGCGGCAAGCTGCTCTTCGGGCTTGCCATTGAAGAGAAACAGGCACAGATGCACTTTGCTGATGGCGTTGGCGCTGTAATAGTCGCGCAGCGCCACTTTGTTTTCCTCCAGGGTCTTCAGCAGTTCCTGTAGAAAAGCCCCGGGGAGAGTACCTTTGTTCAGACCCAGGTCTCTGGCGATGGTCTCAAAGTTAATCGCTTCGGGGTGGAGGTTGCATGCCAGCAGATAGTTGCTGAGGGGATAGACCGTGTTTTCTGCAGGACCGCCGGCCAGCAGCCGGCAGGCTTCCAGGAAATGTTTCTTCATGCTGTCAAGATGGGTTGCCCGTTTCGCCGGTTCAATAATCGCGGCACGCTTATACGTAGAGCCCTGCAGGGCCCATCGTTCGGCGGTCTTCCCGATCAGTTGGATGATCTTCAGGTCCTTGAACAGCTGGTTCAGCGGGGCTTTAAGCTCACCGTCGGGGCTACTCCTGAAGCACTTCACCAGCAGCTTGCCTCTCAGGCTGCAGAACTGCTCAAGCGCTGCCACCGAAAACAGGGCTTTTTCCTGGCTGCGGAGCGAATCAAACAAAGCAATGGCTTCTTCATATACCCCCAGCTCGGCAAAGATAAAGGCATACATTTCCAGCACCTGGGCCGACTCCAGCCCGGCGGCAGAAGCCCTGCTCCGGAGGTCTCTCAGCTGTGCAAGAGCGTCAGGAATACTGGCTTTCTGGCCTCTGATACGTGACATAAAATTTTCAAGGTCTACCATTACCTGGCTTTCCATAACATAATCAAGCGGTCTGGCGGCTGAAGGGTTACGGTTGACGAGCTTGTAATAGTGGTCGCCGTAGCACTGATAGGCCCCCCAGGTGTTGGTATAGGGATAGAGGTCAAAGCATTTGCGCCGGGCCATCTGCGTGGCGGTGCCAAATTCGTATCCGTCAAGCATCAGTTCATACAGCGAGTTGGCGAATTCTTTCGCAGCGGCATCGTTGACGGCCCATCCGGTCACCACGGCGGCTTTTACGCCCATGCGTATCAGCTGGGGACCGATGTTGGCTGCCAGCCGCGTACGCTCTCTGTAGTAGCGGTCTTCTAGTCCGGAAGTGTCGCCTGAATAGCAGCAGTTGATAAAAACCAGCTCGGGTACAGACGGCAATTGATTGATGATGGCAGGGGTAAGGTAGCGGTCTTTACCCAGCACCAGACCCACGTTTCCGGGTTCATATACACCGTGCGTAGCAAAATGCAATACTTTGTAATTTTGTACGAGCAGTTTTTTCATGATCTCACCACCTCCGGAGCGCACGAGCGTCGTGGTTTCAAAGCCTCGTTTTTTAAGCGCCTCACTTACCGTCCCGGCTTCAACACCGGCGCCGGGCAATTGTGGAAAAGGGGTGCCGGAATAATCAGGGTCACCTACCACCAGGGCAACAGGCGCCGAGGCCATCACCGGATTGGGGGTATAGCTTTCGGTAATCAGCTGGCGTACGATTCCGGTGTTGACAAAAGCAGGCTCACCTGAAAAATCGCTGTCATTGAACATCTCCCAGGGAAACTGGGCCGAATATTCGTCCATTTTCCAGAGGATGTTGTTCTGATTGCGGATGGTGTCTTTGAAGTCGTTGGGAATCAGGAGTTCAAACAGGGTTTTTGAGAGCTCTTTGTCCCATTGATTCAGATGAGAACAATCTCTGGCAAAGGATTCTGCCCATCCCAGTACATCTCTTACCTCGTTTTTCTCAACCCTGGCAATGCCGGAAGCAGAGGTGAAACTCAGCCCGGGAGGAGTTTGTCCGCCGCCGCTTGCGGACGGATCTGCGGGCAGGGCTTCGGTGGTGAGTGTGTGCCACCAGCGGGGCACGTCGTTAAAATGGGCTTTTTTCCGGCTTCCGGTACCTGTTCTGAATTCCGAAACCAGGATATTGTGGTTATGCACTTCGGTTTCAATCCGTTTCAGTATGGCGTATGCCTGCTGGGCCAGTTCTTCATAATAATCTATGAACTCAATGGCACGGATGGTTTCCAGGCCATAATCGAGGATTCTTATTTTTTCATTGGCTTTTTCAACCCCCCTCACAATGGCCCGGAGGCTGTCATTGAGGGTGAGCCCTGCGAAGGCGCTGCCGATCAGCACCGTACTGATAACCCTGCCGTTCCGCTTTATTTCCGGGTCTTCATAGTTGTCTTTAAAGAAAAAGGCGTATTTGAGGATCGCAGACTGTACACTGAGCATCAGTTGGTAAGGCGTGAGTTCCCCCTGTGCGCCCAGGCCAAGTACCAGTGCCCCTTTGGGCTGGTCTTTGCGATGAAAGATCACCTGGCTTACTCCGATTTCTTCCGGATAAAAACCCACTTTATGCCGGGCACTCAACTTGAATTTCAGGTAAGTATCAAGGGCCTTTTCGGAACTGTAGATGCCATCGTTCCGGAAATGTCCCACCATAACAGGGTAGGAAGCATATTTCAGATCGGCATTCAGTACCGACACGCTGATGGCCTGGGGTTTCGGCGGAGCAACGGCAGCCTGCCTGCGCCCGTCAGAGAAAAGATTGAGCAGGATGTCTTCTTCCTGACCCAGTCCGTCGCCGGTATCTCTGTAACTGACCTGTGTGGTGGTAAGTCCGCGGGGACCGGATACGGCCGGTTCGTCACGGCTCAGTTTGTTGGTGTATCCTTGTCTCAGAATGTCTTTCAGTGCTTCGAATACCCCCTGGTCGTTGGCCAGTTCACCGTGTTCCACTTCACAATAATACAGGTTCTGGCGGTTCAGTTCGTCGGGAATACCCAGTTTCCAGGTCACGCTGCCGTCCCCTGCTTCCGTATCCAGGTAGCGCAGGTACTGCCCCCTGAAAAACGATTTTTTCTTTTCATAGGAGAACACCGTGTCTGCATGCCCGGCAATGTAATAGATTTTATCAAAAGCGTATCCGCTGAAGCCCTGTTGTATGCTTTGTTTATAGGTGGCAAAGGCACCCAGTATATCTTCCGCAGGCTGCACCATCTGGCCGCTGTCTACCCATTGGAAGATGTCTGCCCAGAAACCCGGTGTTTCAAAGCCTGTTTCGTTGACCGGTAAAAGCTGGTAAAGTCCCGGAAACCGACTCACCACCCGCATAATGTCTTCCTGTGTGTGGCTTATGTCCAGGTTTTTGAGTTGCTTTACCCGTGATGAATGCCCGGTAAGTACTTCCATGATCAGATGGGAGCCTTTCCAGGGTGTACCCAGCATCACAAACTGGTTGCCCGGACGGGCGATGAACTGATCCCAGAAGACCTTGTCGTCAAGCATCAGCTGTCTGACGACCAGTCCACCCATGGAATGTGCCACGATTTTTACGGGCTGATTGAGCCGGAGGAGGCTCTCCAGGGTTGTTTTGAGGTTGGATGCGGCCCCTGATAACGAAAGCCGCCAGTCGAACGGAAAAGTCAGCAGATCGTAGAGGTTAATGAAGCTGTCTCCCATTTTACTGTAGAAGCGTGACACCAGCCCCGAGGCAGACACCTGCTTTCCCGCGTCTACTGCCAGGTGGGTAACCAGCTTGCCGGAGGCCAGCTGCAGAAAGTCGATCCAAATGTCTTCATCGGTTTTAAGGGTGGAGCCCATGATGCCCGGCAGGATCACCATCACCGGACGGGTACCGGATACATTGTTCTTGTTCCAGCTGCCAAAACCGAACTTGAGACTGATGCCACGGTCGCCGGCACTTCCCGCCCGGGTTTCGAAACCGCTGAGCGAGGCAGGGGTGTACTCCAGACCGCTGACGATCCGGTCGAGGGAGTCCTGGTTTTTGAAATAGTTGAAGTGATTGGTGCTGTCGCTGCGCGAAAGATAATACCGGGTCTCACTGATCCGCCCTGGCCCCTTATGCATGGAGTCGGTGTTGACCACAAAATCATTGGGGGTGCTGAAGTAAAGATTAGTGAGGATCACTTTAAGGGTATTGCCCAATGATCCGCCCGCCTCCGCATCGCCGGCAATGACACACAGTGTCGGGTATACGCTCCGGCTCAGCAGGTTATTGGCTTTCTGAAAGCCCGATCCGGGGGCCATGGCCCATAATCCGGGCAGGGTATCGACTTTGGTCTTATTGGCGATAATCTCCATCACACAACGCCGCAACACCTGATAAAGGGCGTTGGCCCGGCCACCTACGGTCAGGCCCAGCGCCCCCAGTAAAATGTTGACAAAGTGGTCAAGCCGCTCTGTCAACAGACGTGTACCTCCTGCCGGGCAGGCTATGCGTACCTGGTTGTTAATCTGTATGCTCCGGCTTCTCGCCAGGCTTTGCAACTCGTTCAGCTGAGCCTCAGGCACGCCTGACCGGAGCAGCACATCGCGCTCTTCGTCATTAAATACCTGCTCATCACGGCGGTCGCAGCGGGCCAGGATATCAGCTACCAGTCCGCCCCTTGACGTACTCATGAGGTCGAGTGTGATGCGGGGAGGCAACTGTCTGAGTATTTTTATGGCGTTTTCGACGGGGCTCTCGGATACCGTGTAGTGGTCGCAGGCGATCACCCGCTGCCGGTACATCCCGTAAATGCGGTCCCAGCCGCGGGTAGCCAGGTCACCGAAGGAGCCGTCAGTGGAGCTGAAAGTGCCGTGCAGCAACAACAGGTACTTCTGATCGGCATGGATAGCGGCAGGGTCATAGGGCAGATGATCAAAATGCTCGTTGATCATCATCATTCCCGGCTGTGGCATGATCCATCCGTCAATCTTTTCACCCAGCTTTTCAGTCAACCGGGCGGCAGGATCCCGTTTGCCTGTAAAGATATTGAAAAACCGTACTATGGCTTTACCTGCCAGCCCTCTTTGACCGGAGGGCAGCGGTGTAGCGTCAATGATCAGCTCGGCACCGCCTGCTGCCGAGCGGCTGCTGTCTTCATGCGGAGGGATCACCTCATGGATGTCGCCCAAGAATCCGAACCACTCCAGGCCATCTTCATAGATCACCTGTGCAAGGTTTTCGGGGTCCTGGTCGGGCAGATCATGGGTTAGAGCCATACCTGCGCGGTCAGAGGTGATAAGGAAGGATTTCTCCAGTTCAAAACCTTCAATGGCAAAAGGCCTGGTGTCGGTATTTTCAATACCTGATATCCGGATGTTCATAAGTTCAGCAGGTTAAGGAAGACAAAATTCTTGTTTCAAGGGCATAAAAAAATAACGGCCGTTGTACCGGGGCCGGAGGCAATCTATAATGTCAGGAAAGTAAAATGCTTTACCAAATTTAAGGATTTTTTCCGGATGTAGAAAGAAGAAGAGCATGTTTTGCCCGCATTTTTATTATCCGGGAGGGTGGTCTCCTGGCGAGGCAAAAAATCCATCCTGCGTAGCTTTTAATCCCTTCCGCGTCATATTTCTCCGGCGTCGGTGTTGCATATTTGCGGATATAAGATGTATAATTATGGCCAAAGTCAGACCTGAATTGTTTACCGTTCTCAACGACGCCCCTACGGCGACTGTCCTGACAAAACTTTACAAGGCTACCCTGCAGCAGACAGGGTCTTTGCTGTTACACTTTCTGCCTAAAGCGGGGGGATGGCTCACGGGCCGAGGGATGAGCTGGAAAGGGGAGAACCTGTCTTTTTACGATGATAAATACATTCCTGTTCATCCGGATCAGGGGGCATTTATGTACCTTCAGGCCCGGGCTTTAGGGGCCAGGCACATCGTTGAGTTTGGTACTTCTTACGGAGTCTCCACTCTTTACCTCGCGCTGGCTGCTCGTGAAAACGGCGGGAAGGTGATCAGCGCCGAATACCTTCCGCACAAGGTAAAAGCGGCCCGGATACATCTGGAAGAGGCCGGACTCGGAGATTATGCAGACGTATGGGAGGGGGATGCCCGTGAAACCCTCCGGAATCTTGAGTACGGCGTCGACTTCCTGCTGCTGGATGGCTTTCCCGACATGGTGGGCGAGATTTTCCGTCTGGTAGAGCCTAAACTGAAAAAGGGAGCGGTAATTGTTGTGGATGATGTTGATGGATTTCCTTCTGCCATGCGCGATTACCTGGATTATGTGAGAAACCCGGCCAACGGCTACCTTTCAGCCCGGATCATGCCGGCCAAAGGTATGGAGTTTACAATTAAGGTAAGATAAGGCCCTTTAAAAGATATCCCGGTCCGGACAGCCGCAGCTGGGATTTTGTGTTCAAAACCGGGCCAAAGACAGACTTCTGGCCGTTTCAACAAGGGCATCCCTGCTGAAACGGTACATAACAATAGCGCAGGCAGTGCCGGAAACCACGGCTCCTGTCAGCGGCATAAAAAAAGTCTGCTTAATGAAAGATGCGGTACAGGTATTGTCCGAAGTCATATCCTGCGCGGGCGATGATAATGATACTCAGCACCACCACCATCGGGAAAAGGATTTTGAATGTTTTTGATTGTAGTAATTCCTGCTTTATCATAATCAGTTTCGTTTAATTATCTCCAATATACACAGGATAGTTCGGTTGTCCTGTTTTTTTTACATGAGTGGTTTGATGAGTGAATGAATGATAGAATGATAGAATGAGTGAATTAGTGAATGAGGTGATTTTGAGCGGGTAATCGCTAAATCACTTAAATACCTCAATCACAAAGGGAGCCTGTCACGGTAAAATTCAAAATGAGGGAATGGTGGATGAGTGATTCTGAGCGAATGAATTATTTGGTAATTGACTTGTTATTAGTAGATTGTGCATTAATCGCTAAGTCACTAAATACCTCAATCACTAAATTGGTAAATATCTCCATCACAAATAAAATCCTATTCTCTCATTCAAAATTGAGAACTATGTCTTTCAGCCTTAATCCTCATAATGGGAGACCAAAAAATGACTTACGTGGCCGTTTTTAAAGTGTACCTGTACTACGTCCCATCGGTTTTGACTGACTCTGATAGAAAAATACCATTGCGGAGATGCGCCCATGGGCTGGTCATAAGCCGTGCCGGGGTCTTTGGTAAGCAGCATCACGCGTTCAAAACGACTGCGATAGCTGCCATCCCGGCTGAGTCTTTCAAGTTTCTGATACAGCACTTTGGCATCGTCGCCGGTCCGGATGGCCTGGTGGCGGGTGCTGCGTTCGGGCCATTGTTCCAGTTTACGGCCGCTGTTGAGCCAGATGCTCTTCAGTCTGCCGTTTTCCAACGTCAGCTGCACCCCGTTTTCAGTGCCTTTGGCTTCGTCAAAGAGCATGTAGTTGTACAGTGGCAGTCGGTTTTGAAGTGTGGCAATGTCGGTTACAAAGTTGGATACCACATGAATGGCGCCTAATTCTTTTGCCTGCAGAGCAGCGTATACATCTTCCGGTTTTTCACCTATGGCGATGTCCAGATGGCTTCCTGTGGATACGGTATCACTGCCCAGGTATTTGTTAGACGGGCTGGTGCCATAGCGTTCAGGCTCCACCGTTTCCTTGTCGTCATGACAGGCAGAGAGCAGACATCCGGAAATTCCAAAGCAGACCAACAGGTATTTGATATTCATATGATTGGTTGATTAAACGATACTATGAAGAGTCTGGTCCTGCGGTTTTGGTTGCAAGGCTTTGGGAATCTTTTTCGGGGTTAGTTGTGCATACGGACCTCCTTCATGTTTGACTAATTTGGGATGGAACGGATATTTGCGGCCTAGTTGTTCTGTGATTGAAATATTTATAATTGCTGATAATCAGTAATCGTTTTAAAGATCATTGATCTGTCTGATATCTCAATCATTATTACGCTTTTCTTGTTACTAACTTGTGTATATGTTCAATGCTGACTGAGTGATCAAGGAATTTGAGCTAAAGATTTTGTTCTGCCTGAAAGAGGAAAGAATTACCTCTTAAAAGAGCTGCCCACAAGCTTACATAATGTTTGAACAGTTCAATCAAATAACTGGATTTTTAATCTTCATCAGCCGGAGTTGCAGAAAGAATAGGGAAGACCGTTACTTTTTAGAGAAAGCACCCTTGATGTCAAGTGGGAAACCTATGGAAAAATTAGCAAATCCTCCAAACTTGGTCCCAATTCTATAGTCGAACTGCATTGAAATGTTGGTGGGCTTGTTTGTAGCAAAAACTCTTATGTAGGCAGAGGTTTCGTATTTGTCTTTTACTCTCGTTTTGTCTGGAAACCTGGTTGAAGAAATACCCCTGCCATAGCTGATAATGGGCTGAAGCAAAAAATAGAAATCCTTGGAAGAGTTTTCTATTCTTAATCCTACGTTGATCAATGCCTGATTGAAAATAGTAGGAGGGGAGAAAAAGGACTCTTTCGTAACAGCACTGGAGGCAATAACCTTATTTTCAAACTGTTTGTTGTAAGTAAGGGTATCCCCTTGTGTAATTTTGGGATCTAATGTGGTGCTGAATCGCCTTTGAATAATTTCACCTCCCAACAGAAAATACGTTTTGGTTTTTTCCCATATATCAAGTTCAAATGTAGTATTGATGTACCCTCCGAAAGTTCTGACTTTGGTGCTGAATCGCTGATCAATGAGTTGAGTATATACTTTGGATTTGTCCAGAACAAGCCCATCCTGGGACTTTACATCCGGTGCAAAATACCGGATTTGTCTGGCCATTGAGGAATCCTTTGAGAAGTTTTTATTTGTGTAAAGTCCAAAATTAATACCGGAGCAGCCTTTTTTTGTAAGCTTAAAATTGTAGTCAAAAAAGGCTGAACTACTTGTAATAAGATTGTCTCCCAGTGGATCGATATTTGTTCCTGTAAACAGGATGTATTCCGGAAAGTTTTCAGTAGTTACTTCAAATGGGATGATCCTTACAAGCAATAATTTTTCTATATCTTCGACTCCTTTTTTATATTTTAGTCTGAGAATTATACGGGTCTCTTCTTTCTTCAGATCACTTTCAGGAAAAGTCCGGACTTGAAAGTTGAACACATATTCTTTCAGACTGTTGTTAAACGTATAGGTGATAATTTGTGGGTTGAGAGTGATTTCTCCTTTTTCTATCTGGGTAATTTCGATTGAAGTATTCGTGTTTTCATTATCAATCATTACTTTAACCGGTATATTCTGTTCATCTGTTTTTCTCATTATTTTAATTTCTTTCTTTTCGAAGTTAACCTCTTGAGAAACTGACACGAGGGGAATAAGCAAAAAGAGTAATATTAGGTATTTCATAGCAGTTTAGGGTAGTTTTAGAGTATTATAACTATTTTTATCTAAAAGTATTTATTAAGGTATAGGCATGCAAGTGCCTGCTGATTAAAAGTCAGAAAAACCTTAGCCATCTTTTTCAAAGTGCAGAATTTTGATTAGCGGTTTAGATTTTATCAGGCCTGTCCGAGATCAGCTTCAGATTGTCACCTTCAAAGTCTTCCAGGCAATAAAGGTCAAAAGTCTCATAATAGTCACGATAAAACTGCCGGCCAAAGTTGTCAGCTTCCAAAGGGAAGTTGTCCATGATTTTGTATTTCTCAGCTACAACCCACATCTCCGGCTGTTGGTAATCAGGGCTGGATTTCCGTGACCTTATGGATTTGATAACAGCCTCGATCCTACGCTGGTATTTGTTGGTATGAAAGAGTTTTTTCTGTACCTCATCATAAAACTCTGCTCCTGCCAGAAAGACTACCTTGTCGGAAGGGGTGATCAGCGATTCAATGAAACTGTCTTTGGCCGAGAAATTGTACTCTACTTTTTCGTTATTAGGTGTTTCTTCATCATTCTCAGGAGGTGAGTTCTGCTGGAGCGTCTTTCTTGGCTCAAATTTCTTGTTGGCCTCAAATCTGAACATACGGGTATCGAGCGACTGTGAGTCTTCGTCCTGCATCACAAAAACCACAACCTCATTTTTTGTCAGTAATTGGGCGGCCTTTTTAAGGCATTGTTTCAGCAGTTCGCTGTAGCCAAACATCAGCATGTAAATTTGCCGGCCCGGGTTTTCCTTGATAAGATCCCCAAGCGTTTTTAAAAATGAAGGGAACAGATATTTATCCTGGCTTTCCTGGATCACAGTGCGGTAGTAAAACCTTATATCGGCTAATTGCTCTTTTATGTCGGGCTTTTCCTGAGTATCCTCATACTTAAATTGATAAAGCTTGTCGGCAAGGTTGGCCAGCTCATAAGGTTTCAGCTCATTTTCATATTTAGAGAGGAAATTTTCCAGGTGAATCAGCAGATCTGCTCCGCAATGGGCTTTGCTTCGATGCAGCAAAGCCAGGGTTTGCATCTCCTGTTCTTTCCTGTCAATCTTGTTATCCGGAGCGTTGAGCTCTGACAAGCCCCTAAGGAAAATTTTGAGTGCCAGCGAGGTAGACCTGACAGAGGCCAGTCCTACGATGTATTTATTAATGTCGCGAAAGAGAATCAGCTGTTCCAGGGCTTTTTTCCTCCGGCAGATGGTGTAAGCCAGCAAATGACAGAAATCCCGGGTATAGTACTCAAGTGTTGCTTCTTTTTTTTCGACATCGCTTTCCTTCCTTTCGTTTTTTATAAAATATTCTGCAGTACTCAGATACCGGTGTGCGGAAATGAGGTTTTCATAAAATATGCCCGGAGAAAACTGCATGACATGCAGGGTAAGTTCTCGTTTGTTGATCCTGAGGCTGTCAAATGAATAATTGACAAGTGAAATACACTGCTGGATTTCTTTGAAGTTTCTGTTTAGAAAAGATTCAATTTGCTTTCTGAGTTTTTCAATCTTCTTATTGCGATCTTTCTCTTGAAAAAGCAAATGATCAACTTCCTTCCAGTTCAGTTTTTGCTGATTTTTAAATGTCTCGAAGGTCTTGTGGTCAATGACATCGTACAGGACAGACTCAAGAAAATCTTCAATCAGCAGCCAGTTTTTGTAGGCCAGAAACACGAGGAGGTCCTGCTGATTAAGGCTGCCAACGGTGGTTTTGGCGTAATCATCGGCTGACAGATGGTCAACAATCCTCCTTAGGATATAAGGAAAAAGGAGAATAAATATGAGGAAAGCTGGCGTGAACTTAATGATAAAAACCAGAATTGGAATGCAAGAAGTTGCCCCGGGCAATTTCTTTTGCCACTGGTTTCCCTCATCACTCGTTAAGGAGAAGGAAATCACTCCGAAAAAAATGGTAATCAGGAACGCACTGATGGCACCTGCCTGAGAAAACAGAATAGCGCGGATATTCCTGAAACGGATATCGTTGAGTTTTACTCTGTCTTTACGTGACATTCTGTATTCCTGCCCAAACAATGACCGACCCAGGTCGTGGCTCAGGGGGTATATCAGAAAATAAAAGAAGCTCACTATTTGCGTGAAAGCCCGAAGAGGTGTTTTAATTAAAAGATGGTAGCAGCCGTCAATATACTGACGTTTTCTGAAAAGGATTGTTACTTCTTTTCTGAGCGTATCGTAGAAATTTTCCATAGTTATTTTTGGGTTGATTATTCATGCCTGTTTCACTCATCTGTCGGATGGAAGATTCATATCGGGAAGTTCTGCAGAGGGAATATCAGAAAATAAAGTGAACTAAAAATAAGAAACCGGAGGCATTAAGTCAACACCCGGTTCTATATAGGTAGTATTTTTTTCGAAGCAACCCTAACTTCGCGCGACATTACGTATGTTTTATTGGGTTATAGGGTGGTTCGGAATGGATGAATGATAGAATGAGCGAATTAGTGAATTAGTGAATTGATTTTACCCGGGTAATCGCTAAATACCCCAACCGCAAATCATGGCAAAGGTATTTAACCCTGAAGGGGTGGAATTCCAATAACAAGGGGTTTTACGTCTGGACTAAGAGATAAGATTAACCGAGGTTTTGGCCGTGTGTTTTTGTTGCGGAGCAAAACAAAAGCCATGACAAAACAATTTAGAATGATGGAATGATAGAATGAGTGAATTAGCGAATTGATTTTACCCGAGTAATCGCTAAATACCTCAACCGCAAATCGGGGCAAACGCATTTAACCCCGGAAGGGGTGACATTTAAATAACAGGGAGGGTTACCCTCGAGATAAAATTAACCGTGGTTTTGGTCGTGCGTTTTTGCTGCGGAGCAAAGCAAAAACCATGACAAAACAATTCAGAATGATAGAATGATAGAATGAGTGAATTTGAGCGGGTGATCGTTAAATACCTCAACCACAAATCGGGGCAAACACATTTAACCCCGGAAGGGGTGACATTTAAATAACATGGAGGGTTACCCTCGAGATAAAATTAACCGTGGTTTTGGCCGTGCGTTTTTGTTGCGGAGCAAAACAAAAACCATGACAAAACAATTTAGAATGATAGAATGGATTTGTGAGTTAGTGAATGACTGATTTAGTAATTTTTGTCCAGCAAATTGCGATTAAGACGAAAAAGTTAAGGCATATAAGCCATTTTATCTGCTATTATAAAGCCTTGGCAGCTATATTACGGATTCATTTTCTCTTACCAAAACTTAAAATTAATCTTACATTTGAAACGGGCAGTTTTTCGCTGAAATCCCCATTGAATTCTTTTTTGCCAAAATTGAAATCTAAACCTAATCCTATGCCCTTATAAAGCAACTTGGTACCTATCCCTGTGTAGAACCCAAAATTGCTTCCAAAATCCACAGTGTATCTACTATCATCATTGGTTACATAGCCTGCCCATACATACCCAACGCCTCCTTTCAGATAACCCATAACGGATAAATCAGCGCTCATGTTATAGGTCAGACTAGGGCCTAACTCGTATTCGAGTCTATATCTTTGTGCCCAATCTTCTAAATCATAACCATAATCCGAATATCTTACATCATAGCTTGAAATTTGAGAACCGAATTGACCATAAATCCCTAAACCTAACTGATCTGTGCCACCAATACTATTTACAACACTATTATGTGAAAAACCAAAACAGAATCCTTTAGTCTCGCCCATAGCTTCGTGCCAGTCTTTATTTATATCAAAATGTTTGGCGGCTCCTGTTGGCATGGTAAGACCGATATCGAATAAAAAAAAGTTCCCTTTAGCTTTTGAATCTGTACGGTTCCCTTTATCGGGTGTAACCATCCTCTTTTCTCCACCACCTGTTCTCTGTGCATTTGCTACGCAGAAGCTCCCCAGCAGGAATATTACAATTAGTATTTTGGTATAGTTGTTCATTTTATATCGTTTATTTTTACGTTGTTAGGTTATTTTAGCAGCAGGGCATTGTTTAACTCCATTCGCCAGACATTGAATTTTCCTTTTTTGTTTCCTCTCTGAGAAATAAAAAAAATTGATCGGCCATTAGGGTGCCAAACAGGGGACACATCGTGACCTCCGTGAAAAGTCAGTTGTGTCAACTGAGTTCCATCCAGATTTACCAGATATAAATCTAAGTTAGATGGTTTAGTTTTATCTCTTTCAGTAGAACCTACACACAAAATCCTCTTCTCATCTGGTGAAATTTTAGGTGTTGAGTATCCTTTTTTGGGATGATTTAAAATGAGGGTTTCCGTGCCGCTTACCAAATCAATTGACCAAATTTCTCCTCTCAGACCATCTTTACTATTTCTTGTTACAAGTATTTTGCTGTTCTTGTCGTATAGATTAGGTGTAAACCCTTCTCCATATTGTGTTGTCAGTGAAGTTTTTGTATTTACACTCCAAATGAAATACTTTGTACCTTCTTCCCGGACAAAAAACACATCTGCTCCATCAGAAGAAAATGTAGGCGAACGTTCAGGGACATTTGTACTAACCAATTGCTGTATAGCTACCCCTTCAGAAGCGGAAATCATAAAAATATTATCATCATTGATCTCTTTTCTTTGCTCTGTAAAAGCTATAAACTTGTCATCCGGAGAATAACTCATGTCTAAAATGTCGCGGTTAAATGTCCTTTGTACGGTTGCTTTTCCTCCAATAGCATCTCGAATGAAAATGTTTACGAAATTATTTGCCTCTGCTGTAAATGCAATTTTACTTCCATCTGAATTGGTAGCCAGAAGCGTTCCCGGATACCATGATAATTCCCGAAATGAAGAGGTCCTGCTTATGGAAGGTCCATAAACTTTATCATCTTCAGTGGTGTACTGTACAAAACGAAAGCTTCCTTCCTCCGGAACTGCGGCAATTGTAAAATCAACTTTGGTTGTTGTACAACTATTAAGTATAGTCATTGTAACAAGTATCAAAGCCAATACCCAGTATTTTGTTTTTGACACACGATTAAACACAATATGATGGTTCATATACTTCGATTAGGGTTTTAAAAATAGTTTAGTTTCTTTATCATTATCCTTTAAAAATATCCTAAGCCCGGATAGGAGAAGAAACAAGAAACAAAACACTGATGGTCTTTGTAATTAAGTTTATCAGGGATAAGGTTCCTTCCGGATGTTTGTTCTGCCATTGGTTTCATTCAATGGTACAAAGTTCACATAATATACGGCTTCAAATCAATACCCCTTTGGGGGTATTTGCATGGCCTTTTTTTTTGATGTAATTTGTGAGATGAAAAACTTCAAATGGCTATTATGCCTGTTGGGCCTGTTGTCATTTACTACAGGAAGAGCCCAGTCGTATAAGATACTCCTTATAGATGATCAGAAAGAATGGACACTTGCAGATCATATATACTACTTGCCTTCTCCGGATTTACTCACCCCCGAACAGGTTTTCTCCCAAATAGAAAGTAAGCAGGCTCCTCTCGTTAAGGGGGACAGGTTTAGGCAAGGCTTTAGTCAGGATTATTTCTGGCTTTACCTAAAGGTTAAAAATGTAGATAGTCGTCCCTTAAAAAGTCGAATTTAGTTGAGGGATTACTTTATGGATGCTCAT